>Ga0307512_10002829_pt1 | contig 21136 bp, 25 predicted proteins | sample 14_EM_MG_FD_200267 | JGI IMG/M metagenome (GOLD analysis project Ga0307512, IMG submission 200267) | Populus trichocarpa ectomycorrhiza microbial communities from riparian zone in the Pacific Northwest, United States - 14_EM | ecosystem: Host-associated > Plants > Roots > Unclassified | place...
GGGCAGCGCAAGCTCTGAAATCCCAAGCTTCGAGCTTAAACCTCAAGTGGTTCCGCCACGGTCACGGCACACGGAAGGAACCGTGCGACGAGCGAGCGGCGTGGCCTAATTGTCTCTTACGGTAAAAGTAAAAACTATTCGTTATCTCGCTCCCCCAATCGTAAATAGGTCCACAGGTGGCCCTTCGTCCGCCAACTCCTCTCCATATATCACGGCAATGTCCCTCAGGTCTTTTTGAATGATCTTGGTCAAATGGGTGAGGCCAGCTTGCTCCTCCCCCAGAATCTAGCGAGGCAGATTAGTCATCAGTATTCCCTGATCGGGCCGGTTACTCGCCGCGGAAAGGCCATACCTGGACGATCTGATTTAGTCCTTCCTCGTCTACAACGGCCCACTCAACCCCATCAGTGTTTCCCTTTGAGTTGGCTCCCCGCATGGCGTTCACAGCCCCAACCAACGCCCACAGTTCGTTCAATTTCCCCACGATCCTTCCCATCCCTCCCGGCCGCCGTATCTCGCCGTCGATTTCCTCCAGCGCAGCCCGCAGAGCCTCTTCCTCCGGTCGAATAGACGAAGAACGTAGCGCAGGGATCAGCAGATGCAGATGTTGCACCAGGCGGAGCAGCCGGTGTGACAGCTGAACTTGCGCGCTCCCCAACTTTTGCAGCCGGGGCGCGTTCGCCAAGACATGCCTTTCTGACAGTCTCTCGATTCTGGCGCGGATTTCCTTGAGCTTTTCTTGGTGTGCAGTTGCCTGCTGCGTTTGCGCTTCGGCACGCTTCTGCAAGTCATCAAAGCTAGTCGCCAAGACTGGGACAAGACTGGTTTGTTTGGGTTTCCAACCCAGCGTGAGCACCCAGGCACGATTAATCAAATGCCGCGTGACATACCACGTAGGATCCGGATTCTCACGAACGGCCTTCTGCCATAAAGACTCATCCATTGCGTTGGCAGGCCGACCGTACAAATGCACTTGGGAAGGGTCGACAAGGTTATAAAAGTAATGCTGTAGCCGGTGTCAACGATATTAGTTCAAATATGAGAACTAATCGAACTTTACTTGGAAGCGGTTTAGTGGGGAAGCGGGATTCCAGGCGCCTACAATAGCCTCGATACGTTGTTGGAGTTGTGCGAATTGCACTTGAGCGTCTGCTTGATTTTGAGCGGGCGCAATCGAAGTCCTTGATGAGAACAGGCCGCCGGTGCCTAGCGTGCTGCCACTGAGGAGCCCAGATGATGGCGGTTGAATCACCTGCCCACCAAAGATGTTCGATGGCGCAGCAGTGCCCTGTGTTCCTGCGCCGCCTCCCATAAATAATCCCGTGCCCGGCGCTGTCGATGGACCAAAAAGAGAGCCCAACCCAGACTGTTGTCCTGGCTGAGTTGCGGAGGAGGAAAAGAGGCCACCACCAGCAGGTGGCTGCTGTTGTGTGGTCGTGGAGCTCCCGAACAGGCCACCGCCAGTCGAGGGCTGCGATTGAGCGATGGAACCTCCGAATAATCCACCGCCTGGTGCGGGGGTCTGCTGAGTCGTTGCAGTAGTGGATCCGCCGAACAATCCACCGCCAGTCATCATTGGCTGCTGCTGCTGCTGCGTTGTCGTCGTGCCACCGAATAGACTGCCCGGGGGCAGCGTAGAGGTGCTCGCCCCAGTGTTTCCGAACAGCCCACCCGACGCCGGTTGCTGTTGTCCGCCAAAGAGGCCCGTTGTCCCCGTCCCGGACGTCCCTTGGCCTTGACCCGCACTTGCAGTAGCACCGGAACCAAACAGACCACCCTGCGGCGCAGGTTGGGTTCCCGTGCCAGTGCCACTCGCCTGCCCAGCAGTCGCCGTCGTCCCTGTCGCCCCACCACCGCCACCACCAAAGAGACCCCCACCGCCCTGCGGCTGGTTCTGCGTTGGCATCGTCAGCGCGCCGCCGCCGCCAAAGAGGCCCCCTCCACCGGGCTGCTGCTGCGGCTGCTGCTGTGTTTGGGCCTGGGGCTGTTGTTGTTGCTGGTTCGGCGCCATCGTCGGATTGCCAAAGAGGCCACCGCCAGCGCCGGGTTGCGTCGGATTTTGTGTAGTCGTCCCACCGCCGAAAAGACCCCCACCCGTCGTGGGGTTCTGCGCGCCGGCCGCGGTATTGCCGCTGCCAGAGAACAATCCGCCGCCGGTTGGCTGCGTGGTGCCAGTGTTGCTTCCGCCGAAGAGACCCGTCCCGGTGTTCTGACCTGACGTTGTGCTTGGCTGCGGGCCAAACAACGAAGGCTGCGTGCCCGATGTACCCGTCCCCGTGCTTGTCCCAGTATTCGCCGCCGATGATGAACCCAGACCCCCGAAGAGGCCTCCGCTTTGGCCGGGTTGTTGTGGTGTCGTGCTCGAACCTCCAAAGATGCCACCACCCGAACCAAAGGACGCCATTTTAGGCTCGATACGCAAAAATTTCTTGTGTTACTGTTGTAGACAGGGAGATGCGTTCTGCGTTGTTCAGTGTTTCGTTATTGTTTAGTCAACTCTCAACGTTTGTGATATGAGAGAACGCACCCCAGACTTGAAATAGAATGGGGCCAGCGCTGGAAGGGGAAAAGGATATGCCCCAGATGTGAGAAATGACACGGTGGAAAACCAACACCGCCGTTGAGTGTGAAGTCGAGCGACGAGCGCGAATGCGAAGTCGCGAACTGGGCGTTTGTCTAACCAAACGCGTGTCTGACGCCCTACTTGGCCAATAAATGCACAAAAAGCTCCATCACACATAATCATTCTGCATATTGTTCGCAGTATCCTTCTAGTATTCCGCGCAAAACCCGCATACAACACGCCAAGTACAGGCCTACAAGCGCAAGCGATTCTAGTTTGTAACGTCCCCATGCCTCATCAAACCCCGCGCTGTCTCGTTCGCGGGAGTCTCAGTCAGCACCCTAGATCATCCACTTTATGTCCTGCTAAATAGAAAGACTCCACTTAGACATCGATGAATTCTTCTATGGTGCGTCCCATGCCTGGCTACCCATCACTCGGCGCGCGAGTTCCCTCAACGGAAGAAACGGTTGTGTCCGTATTATGCAGTCGAAGACTTCGTCCGCCCGGGACAGACGATCTCGTCTACAAAATTCGAGTGTCGCAGCGGCGGCAAGGGGGCCAATCAAGCCGTGGCGATCGCCCGCGCAGGTGGAGCCGTGAGCTTTGCTGGTGCTGTTGGAGAGGACGGCGCGTGGGTTGTCCGGGATTTAGAGGGCTATGGCATCTCGACAGCAGATATTTCCGTCGTACAGGTGTGTCCCAGTGTCCACGAGATGGCGCATGTGCTACCGAATCGAATCGAATCGACCTGGCGCTGACTGGCGTCCATTGTCGTAGGAGGTCACTGGCCGCGCTATCATTCAACTTACTCCGGAGGGTGAAAATTGCATCGGTGCGTCTATGCCGACCCGCGCCAATCTAACATCTATCAGTCGTCCAACACACATCCGTACACAGTCTTGCACCAAGGGGCAAACTTCGCCTTGCCTGATCCTCCGGCACAGAGCGATGTCGAACGACACCTTACGGGAATGTCGCATCTCCTTCTGCAAAACGAAATTCCGTGGACTACCACACTCGCATACCTCAAATATGCGCATGCACGAGGCCTTGTGACGATATTCAACCCGTCACCCATGCCATTGGACACACAGCTGAACGCTTTCCCTTGGGTGGCACTTTCGTGGTTAATTGTTAACGAGGGTGAGGCTGAAAGCCTTCTTCGCGTGATTAGAAGGAACCACCAATATCACGAAGTCGAAGAGGAATATCCTGTTGACTGGCCAGACGACAACAACATCAGATCTGCCTTCTCAAATTTGAATGGGCTGTGCCGTGGCGAGCATCTTGCTTCAACGAACGTTGTGTGTACGCTTGGCGCAGCGGGCGTCCTGGTATCGATACATGGCCTAGGAGAAACACTCTACTTCCCTGCGGCAGTGCTTGAAGGCAATGTGCGGGATACAACTGGCGCGGGAGACTGCTTTACAGGCTACTTTGTTGCCTGCTTGACGCAAATCGGTAGTAAACAGCTCTCCAAGGGTGATGTGGTGGACTTCATCCGACTTAGCGTGCAGGTATGTCCATCTCGCTCTGGGTGAAACTTTCTTAACACAACAGTCTAGGCAGCTGGAATGTGCGTAGAGAAGCACGGCGCAATGGAAAGCATTCCAGAGCGTGCAGCTGTAGAGACCCGACTTGGTCGAAAATAAGTGTGTAGTAGTTCATAACCAGGAAATGCACAATGCGGCCCCAACACTGAAGTGCCATGGCGATACCCAAGAATGAAATCAAGGATGCTAAGGGTGCGGGAATGCAAGGCATATATTATGGGTGACATGCGGGGCGTACATGCGGCTTTTCTTGGCATCATAAAACAACACAATGAAGAAATCAGAACTGCAGGTACTGTCGGTGTGAGTACAAAGCATGCGAGTGGTGGTCACATACCCGGAGTGGTTGGAAGAACCACTTGTTCTTCCCATTTGTGTAGCGGTCTTCTAACAATTTCTTGATCTGTTTTTTCGAGTCCTCCCTCTGTGTTGGCTCCTTGAAGGATTCCGCAGACAGAATGCCCTTCAAGCCCTCCAGCTCCACCGAGTATCTAGTGGGGAACAGGTGGGAATAGTTCACCACCTGAAGAGAGTCAATATATACGACGAATAGCCCGAGGGAATTCGCGAGGCGCACCTTAATGAAAGGTTTGACTTTACTTCTCCTCGCGAGTTTCTTCGCCCCCATGCGTTTGGTCACCTTCCTGGGGTAGCGTTCGATGCCAGTAACGATAGCATGGGGGTATGGGCGCTCCTTAGTACCATCATCGAGTTGCTTTATGACGACGACCTTCTTGCCAGCTTGACGACCTTGGAGGACGATGGCAACCTAGTTTCCCTCCATTGATCGTATGGCCACAGAGAGAAAAGGAATGGGTACCTTTCCGGGCTTGTAGACTGAAAGAAAACCGGTGAGAAACTACAACTGGCAGAGGGGACTTGGAAATAGCCACCTTTTACCATCTCGATGATCTTGAATGCGCGCGTCGACAACGGCTTCTATGCTATGTTCACGCAACAACGTTGGATTGCGTCCAGCCACCCGGGCGTTGCCGAGGATAACTGTACAGTACAGTCAGTCCTCTCACGTGACGTATCCTAACCCTTCCTTCAAAATATGGAAATTCCCAGATTTCGCTATGATTGGCCAACAGCGTGGCTCAAGCCCTGAGCGCTGAGCTCCCGTTCTAGGAGTGTAGGGGTGGTGCATTGCGCATACTCTGATGAAGCCACGTTCTCGATGCGAGCTTCCAATGACTTCCACTATGGATCGTAATCGCCACGATGGGGTGCGATTGTGGTGGGTTTCATACTCCTTGTAGTCAACCCGTGACGTGGAGCGCTGGGAATACATTAGGTTCACCAATATCCTGCCAATCTACCTCGACCTCATGTGGATACCTTGTGCACAATCACAGCAAGTGATCGCACGAAAGCTATCAGAATATTCTCTTTCGTGAACGTTCGAGGCAAAGGCCATCCCTTCGCGTTTCACCACTCCACTTCATCGTGTGCAGTCACCCCCTGAACGTCCGTATCCGTGGTACTGCTATGCCTCGTTGCATAGAATTTCTTATGGATGGGATTTCTAACTTTTCAGTGTTAATAGTCTTATGGCGTATCGCATGCGATTATAAGAACCCATCCTAATGTACTACTTTCGACTCAGCTATCGCCCTCGTAGTCACAAGTGCCAGTATGGCGTCTGATCATCCGTTTCCATTGTCGCGGCCCTACCCAGGCTGGGGTTCTGGTCCTAACACCCTTACAGAACCCCTCCAGACACCCTCGTCAGCCGTCATGGACAAGCTACAGGCGTACACACCCGATGCATACACTAGCCCCCCACCAGTTACCCAGCCTTTGCACTCCTACCCGATGCAACCTTCCAGGCTTACTAGGCGGCCATCTTCTCGTCCTGAATCTCCGGCACAAGTTGGGAGGTCTCCCTCTAGATCTGCGTGGTCAGTTATCCAGGCTCCTGAAGGTCCCTCGCCGATCCAGAAGACCTACAAGACGTTTTTGCAGTGGAAAGCGGATGCACAGGCAACGACCACCGAATGCCTGCGTAGTGGATTCCCTTCCCCAGTCGCTTGGGTACTCATCTCCAATCACTTCACCCCTCCTCGGAGATTCACGTTTTACATAGGTATATGTAGAGGGGCATGCTATCCCCCCGAATGCCATCATTGGTGGTGTGGACCGCAGGGGTCCATGGCACATCGCTCGAACGTTTTACGAGGTCAGATTTCTACTTTACTATACTGATAGCAGCTTTGACATGTGGATTCCTAGGGTTCGATGGGTGAGTTCGATGCAGTACCCGATGATTGATCGCATAACTTTTCGATCTGAACCCGATCACAGAGCTCGGAAAAGCGGGGCGGCATTTCAGACTTGGTGCATGCATTTCCTACCATGGGAAAGAACGTGATGTCAGCCATTTTGTTTCGTACATACCTTTTGCTCAGGTGTTAAGCTCAGGTCGACGCCTACGAGGTGCTTGTTGAAGTTAACATACCCACCCGCTGGATGTACCAACCACTTCCCACTTCCCTTCCATCGACAGCAGCGTCTCAGGTGACCCTTGCGTGAGTGGGGATACCTTCCGTTCGTATAGTCCCTGATCCTGGCCGCAGTGATTTCAAGCTGGTCGTGATTGTCGATGACTCCGACTCGGTGAGTTCGCACCACCTCATCCGAGCTACCACCTAACATATTTCGTTGCTTCAGATGTACGGACAGCTCTGGTCCGAAGCACGCGACGCTCTAGCTGGCGTTGCTGAGTTGTCCCGTCAGAAAGGAGGAGAGGGTCTAGATATATATTGCCTCAACAGTCCCCGGTACAGGCTTGATCTCCGAGTCAGTCGGTTTTCATCTTCACCCTCAATATCGAACCTTATCCTTGACCAGGGTGGAACGGAAGTCCGTAACTTCTTTAACGATATCGTCCCGGAAGGTCGTGATTTGTGCCGCCTGCAGATCCGTTGCTCATTCCTCCACAGGTCAGACACCGACTGGTGCCAGGCTCAAGCAGGTCCTGGATATTTACGTTCCGAAGATCGAGAATCCTGCTCTCCAGCACAGGCCCATCAGCATCCTTGTCATCACTGATGGCGTTCCCAGTAAGTCTCGTAATAGAGTAGGTGATGCCCAATAACAGCCGACACCGATCTCAGTCGATGATCCTCGGTCTGTGATTGTGGACTTCGCACGTCGCCTAGACGCAAGGAATGTTCCGCTACGCCAACTTGGGATCCAATTTGTTCAAATAGGTGACGACCCTAACGCCACCGCCGCGTTGAAAGAACTAGATGACAATCTTGGGCCTGCCCATGGCGTCCGGGTTAGCAACTACGTCGATCATTCACTTTGACAAATCTGATCCCATCATCTCAGGACATGGTGTACACGACCCCCTTTAACCAGACAGAGTTGCAGCTTCGTGCGGAAGTTATCGTCAAGATATTGCTCGAATCAACGACAGTCCCCCGACCAACGGTCACTCCCCAGGTGACCCTTGCGTGAGTGGTACTACTTTCCATTTGTATGGTCGTTGATCCTGGCCGCAGTGATTTCAAGCTAGTCGTGATTATCGACGACTCCGACTCGGTGAGTTCACACCACCTCATCTGAGGTACCACCTGACGCTTTCATTGCTTCAGATGGATGGTCCGTTATGGTCCGAAGCACGCGACGCTTTAGCTGGCGTTGCTGAGTTGTCCCGTCAGAAAGGAGGAGAGGGTCTAGATTTATACTGCCTCAACAGTCCCCAGTACATGCTTGATCTCCGAGTAAGTTACTTGTCTTCTTCCCTCAATGTCCAAACTTATCCTTGACCAGGCTGAATCTGCAGTCCGCAACTTCTTTAACAACATAATCCCAGAAGGTTGTCACTCGCGCAGTCTGCATATTCGTTGCTCATGCCTCCACAGGCCAGACACCTATTGGCGCCAGGCTCAAGCAGATCCTGGACATCTACGTCCCGAGGGTCGAGGATCCCGCTCTCCGGCACAAGCCCATCAGCATACTTGTCATCACTGATGGTGTTCCCAGTGAGTCCTTTGGTGGACTAGGTGATGTCGAACGATAACTGACCTGGATCTCAGCCGATGACCCTCGGTCCGTGATCGTCAATTTCGCACGTCGCCTGGACGCAAGGAATGTTCCGCTACGCCAACTTGGGATCCAATTTGTTCAAATAGGTGACGATCCTAACGCCACTGCTGCGTTGAAAGAACTAGATGACAACCTTGGTCCGACCCATGGCGTCCGCGTTAGTAACAAAGTCCATTATTCAGCCATGTGAAACTGATCCGATTATGATGTATCAGGACATGGTGGATACGACCCTCTTCAACCAGATAGAGCCACAGCTTCGTACAGAGATCATCATCAAAATAGTGCTCGGATCAATCAATGCTACGCTCGATCGAAAGGAGTTCCCTATGCCCGTCCTCCCGTGGTAACTGAATAGCTCGGACAGCGCGATTGAAGGGAGGATACTGAGCTGTTCATTGCGTATCACGACCTTTGTACACGTACCCGAAAAACCTATCATGGAAGCTCTACCAGTAGCACGATTACTACGCGGACCCTGAGTCGGAGAAACTCGGTCTCCGCATCAATTTGCTTCGAGAAACACATAATCAAAACGTTCTCACACCTCCAAGGGACTGCATGCACCACGATCACACACCATTTACATTGTAACGCGTGGAGTTGTGAGAGGCAACCCCATTTTGTGCCCTGGGGTATTCTCAACTCGAATTCAGCGGCGCTGTTCAAAGTCCCCAGTGCTTCCAATAGTAGCTTCCAAAACGCCCCCCTGTTTGGCAATGACTTAATGACTGCTCCACAGTGGCGGTGGCAGCTGTCAACCAGATCGATAGAAGGATCATAGGAAACTTAAGAAAAGAACATGGATACACTGCCTTCTGAGACGCATTCGAGGGAGAACAATGCTACAATATGCTACCGATCGCAGTTCACACTGAGGTTGTCTGTCCATATGACTCATCAAACTCTTGCAGAGCAGAGTCGAATATCTAGTAACTGCAATAGTCCCGCTTGCCTTCTTGGATTCTCCAGTCAAAAAGGTTGGTCCGCTGCGCGGCCAAGAGATCCTCCGTTGTCCAATCCGGCAAGTGGGGATCCCAGAGGGACGAGATGTTTAAATCCGAACCACAGTTGGAAGGGGGTCAAATGTCACACTGACACCCGCTTGCTTTGATTTGTACTTCCTGTTTCCCAGCAGACTTTTAGCCGCACCAGAGCCTTCAAGTTTACCACGTCACAAGGTGTCAGGATCCAACAGCGACAATAGGATCCTACCCATTAAGCGTCAATCCCAGAGAATGTATTTTATTATTTCAGGGACTATATCGTGTCTTTCTGGAGATGTTGTGTTTCTGGGATTTCTCGGTTCAACTGGGGGTTTACGCCGTTGATGTGGGATGGTTGGTCTAGGAGTAGGGTCTAACGATACCCGGTGCTCTACTAGAAGCTAGATGAGAACTCAGGTATCTTTCTAGTGTAGTTAGTCAGGCGGGACATTGTCCACAAAGTTTTCTTTCCGCGCTCCCGGAGTGCTCCAAGGCAGTGCTTTGCAAAGCACAGATGTGGTCGGGCGTCCATTTTTTCGAGTACCTGACAGCTGACTCAGCTTGTGTTAGTTGAGGGATATCGAGCGTTCGCTTGCCTGCGACCACAGGTTGTCAAACCTCTTCAACTGCCTACACCGCTATGGTACTACAGTATCATACTTTGACTTGGACACTCTGAGAAATGACACTCTCACTACATGTATCCCTCCACTTTTGCGCAGAGTGCAACATGCTCCCGTACCCCCAAGGCGGAGAGACAACGTCGAACGATGGCCCACGCGTGCCGCATCTGTCCAAACGTCGACGAGACCGTGTACAACGTTATGTTGTATTGGAAAGGACTTTCGAACATTACCATTAATGGTATGAGTTCGCTGGGAATTTCAGTTGGTGTGGGGTTGGATCTCGGCCAGGGCCCTGGTAAGCGGGTGATATTGCCTTTCTCCTGTATCCACTCAGCATGTGTCACTGGGCGCACACTCACATCGTTTTTCCGAACGGTGATCATGGGTAGTATGCTTCTCTACCTCTGCGGTATTCTGTTAAGATCAATCGAAGCGAAAACAGCGTGTTCTATGTTTGCACAGGATTCAATCACAACTTCCAAGACGAGTTGGGGTCTGAGGGTCAAGTCACGGAAGGTATCCCGACGCAGCCTTGACAGAAGTTTCGAGGATGGGTGGTATTACTTCGTCACCAGTTTCACACTTTCGGCGCGTCCCATCTTCTACATCGAATAAACTCTGAATGACGTTACAGCATCATCCGTCTTCTAGACTTATGGAACAAGGAATGTTGCCGCGTGGACTTTGGGGTCTCTTCGGAGAGAGCGGCTATCTTTCAAAAAGAAACCCTAGATAAACATCACGAGGCCACCTTAACACCTCAGCCCCCATTCCAGCTCGTTATTGCTATCACAAGGCCCGAGCTATCATTATTGTTTCCGAGTAGATTCGCGAGGCAGAGAGTGACATTGAGGTATTTCGTCTAGCCCGATGAGTCAGTCACTGGCCTTTGCGTCAGAATTGTGACCGACTGTGAAAGTGATCGCACGGAAGAGGCGTATCTCTGCGTTTGCGCCAACAGTGTAATAGACATGCCACTGATCTTGAATAAGCGCCCATTTCTCCGGCCCTTTCACATTCACAGGTACTTGAGTGATGTTTGCTGATATACTGACCGATTAACCCCTCCCGATGCCACTATCACTATCTTCAACTCCCCCTCTCATGCTCGATTCCAATCCTGTATGTCCTGACCTCGTGATAATAAACGTAGAACGAAACTAACACATTCTCTAGCCTGACTACGCTGAACCCAAATCTCACTGGCATCCCCGCTTCCATTTTTCAAATGACATAGTTGACATTCAGGTGTGTCACATACGGATGAATTATCGATTCCTGAGACTTATGGTGTCCGTTTTACAGGTCGATGATACTCGTTTCAGGGTGCACGGACACTTCTTGTTCACTCATTCCCCCGTCTTTCGTCGTATACTCCAACAACCTAAGAACCACAGTAGCACAAGCGACAATAACAGCTCCGACGGCACTTGCTCAGCCCGTGCATTTCGTCTGAAATGTGTCACTGTCCTCGAGTTTGAAGCTTTGCTCACCTTCTTCTATGAAAGGTATGTCATGTCGGTCGTAGCTTTGCGGGGGTAATATTCAGGTCCGACGTCTTTTAGTTGGAAAGAGGGTTTCTCTATGCCTATCTCAAATTGGGTGGCGCTCCTCTCCATTGCCCATCAATTCCAGTTTACAGACGCCGAATCCCGTGCACGGCGCGAGGTATTCCATCACAGTCCTCTGGACCCCGTGAAGCAAATTTTCCTTGCGGAGCAACTTTCGGTTCCAATAAGCTTCGTCATGCCAGCACTCGAAGACCTCGTGCGACGCCGTAAGCCCCTTCAGAAAGAGGAGCTTACGAATTTGTCTCGCGAGATGATTGCGCGCCTCTGTAAGGCGAGAGAGAAGTATGTGCGCGAGTCGTCGAGAATGTTTGCCTCCGAGTCATGGCTGAAGCAAGTCGCGAGCAATATTGTAAAGTCCCGTGTGGCATACCGAAAATGCATCGACAACATTGGCATGACGCCAGGTGGCACATTCGTATGGATGCCGTGAACGGACATGTCGTTCCTGTACTACAGTGCTCATTTACTTGCAGTCATCCCGTCTACATAACGAGCATTACCAGTTCGCATTTGCGTGATTAGCACATCATCGCACCATCGCGAAGAGCCCAGGATTCCCTCGATGTGACCTTGTAACATGTCCGCGGACGTGATACTTCGTCTCTTCCCGTAGCACTTACAGTAGAATCTTGGGCAGATCCGCAACCCGCGGGCCGCGGTGGCTTGACTGGACTAACATGCATTCAAACACCCTTTCCCCATTACCGCCATGCTTATGCGGCCACGGGAGCAGTATTGGAGGAACAACAAGAACAATCGGCGGTCGCTTATAACCGACTTGTTCTTATGGAGGGTAAAAAGCTGGAGGATATCGATACGCAGCACTCCAACGTGCGCTGGGTTCTATTCGACATGTTGTGCACGTGACACACCAGCGGAAATACAAAAAGTTTTGTTTTAAACTTTCTGGCTTCTGATAACTCTATCAACACGCCATAAAGCGAAATTTTTGACTATTACTCTGACATCCTCAATCTCTTGGCCGGTATAACTTGAACAAGCTCTTTTTTTGGGACTGTCAGAGGACACGACTTTTTGGGGAGGGGTCTCGGGACTGAGAAAACTGATCACATATCAGCTTTCTTGTAGCCTTAGGGTGACTAGTTTTCTGGGATTATCCGACTGGATGGGAAATGGGGCGCTTCGCTCGTGGTACGCTCGGTTTTGGAAGGGCTTACAGCTAAGAAAGGGGGTGTGGCTCTTAACCATGTCTACTGGGATGGCTACAGCTACAGCCTGAGTAACGCAAGTGCAATCACGATGAGGAGGCCTGCTAAGAACTTAAAATTCCGGATTTCGCAATGATGAGCCGACAGCACAGCTCCATGTTCCTATTTAAGCGTTCTAGGAAACGTTGCATGTAGGCTGGGGCCTCTTCCATGCTCTGATGAAACCACGTTCTCAACACGAGCTTCTCATGGCTTCCACTATGGATTCGAACTCTACGATAGGTTGCGATTGTGATGAGTATCATACCCCTCACAGACAACCCGTGACGTGGAGCGTTGGCAGTGGGGAGGTGCTAGGTTCCCTGATATCTTGCCAATCTACTTCGACCTCCTGTCTATACCTAATGGGAACAATGGGTACAATCACAACGAGTGATTGCATGAATGTTGTTCATATCTTCTCTATCGTGGATGTACGAACCAAAGGTCAACCAGTCGCGTTTACCACTCCCCTTCATCGGATGCGATCGCCCCCTGAACGCCCTTATTCGTGGAACTGGTATGCCTCGTTGAAATAATTTCCTGTGAACGAGAAACTATAAGAACGCATCCCACTCTTCCACCTTCGACCGAGCTACCACCTTCACAAGTGTCATAATGGCTACTGACTACTATGGTTTTCCACCGTCGAGGCCCTACCCAGGCTGGGGACCCGGGCCTAACACCCCTATAGAACCCGTCCTGACACCCTCGTCGGCTGTGCCAGTGATCGACAAGCTACAGGCCCTTGAAATCTCTACCCCGATTCAGAAGACCTACAAGACGTTTTTGCAGTGGAGAGCGGATGCTCAGGCAACGACCGCTGAATACCAGCGAAACGGATTCCCCTCTCCGGTCGCTTGGGTGCTTTTCTCCAACCACTTATTCCCCCCTCAGCGACTTATGTTTGACGTAGGTATACGTAGAGGGCCATGCCATCCCACCTAATGCCATCATCGGTGGCGTAGACCGCAGGGGTCCATGGCACATTGCCCGAGCGTTTTACGAGGTCAGATTCATATATTTGTTGCACTGTGATCACAGCTTGACTCGCGGCTTTCTAGGGTTCGATGGGTGAGTTTGATGCGCTATCTGATGATCCAACGCATTGACTTGTTTCTCTGGACTCATGTACAGAGCTCGGAAAAGCGGGGCGACATTTAAGGCTTGGTGCATGTATCTCGTACCATGGCAAAGAACGCGAGGTCAGCCGTTTTTCTTTCGTTGACGCCGCTTCTACGTTTTGCTCAAATGTAACGTCTAGATTGACAAGTACGAGGTACTTGTTGAAGCTAATTTACCCACCCGCTGGGTGTACCAACCGCTTCCTCCCCTCGGCTCGACTGCCACTGGCAGTGCCGCGGCCGGCTCCCGGTTGACCCTCGCGTGAGTGGTACTACCCTCCATTTGTACAGCCTTCAATTCTGGCCCCAGTGATTTCAAGCTGGTCGTGATTGTCGACGACTCTGACTCGGTGTGTTCGCACCACCTCGTCTACTAGTAAGGTACCACCTCATGCTTTCTTTGCTTCAGATGGATGCATCGCTGTGGCCCGAAGCGCGCGACGCCTTAGCTGGCGTTGCTGAGTTGTCCCGTCTGAAAGGAGGAGAGGGTCTAGATATTTACTGTCTCAACAGTCCCCACTACAGACATGATCTCCGGGCAAGTCGCTTCTTATTTTCACTATCAATGTCCAAACTTATCCTTGACCAGGGTGAAACGGAAGTCCGTGACTTCTTTGACGACATCATTCCCGAAGGTTGTTACCCATGCCATCTGCATATTCGTCACTCATGCCTCCACAGGCCAGACACCCACGGGCGCCAAGCTCAGGGAGATCCTGGACATTTATGTCCCGAGGATCGAGGACAGCACTCTCAACCACAAGCCCATCAGTATCCTTGTCATCACCGATGGCGTACCCAGTAAGTTCCTCGATCGACTGGGGGAGATTGAACGATAATCAACTTCAATCCAAGCCGATGACCCCAGATCTGTGATCGTCGAGTTCGCGCGTCGGCTGGACGTGAAGAATATTCCGCTGCGACAACTTGGGATCCAGTTTGTTCAAATAGGCGACGATCCTGACGCTACCGCTGCGTTGAAAGAGCTAGATGACAATCTTGGACCGATACATGGCGTCCGCGTTAGTAACCAAGTCGATTATTCACCCTCGTGAAACTGATCCCATCGTATCAGGACATGGTGGACGCGACCCCATTCAATCAGGCACAGCCGCAGCTTAGTGCGGACATCATTGTCAAGCTAGTGCTTGGATCCATCAATTCTACGCTCGACAATAGAGATATCCTTTCGCCCTCACTTCTGGACTAATAAAACGGTTTAGAGAGCGCGACTAACGATGGATCCCGGACCGCTCGTTGCGTATCACGATTACATATATCTTGAGAAATTGTTACCCTTGTCACGCATTCGAAAACTCCAATGGAAATTCTACTCCTCAATGGCCACTTCGCGTCCGAGTTCATTTTTCACTGTTTGGAGAGATCCGCCCTACGCCGTGACAGTAGAGGTGGCAGCTGTCAAGGAAGGATCATAGCCTATTCATAAGAAACTGGACAAGAACACGTATTCTCAGCGCCCTGGACCTCATATGTTCAACAACACTCACCCCCCGAGAGGCTTCAGAGTTACATCTATGGGGCTATCTTTCGCAGTTTGTTTGACAGTGTAAATGACGGTATCGGCGTGATGGTGACAGTAATGAAGGGCGGGGCGGCTAACTTGCCACGGCCCGGGGCCAATCCGCGCGGGCAGCTGACTCAGCTTTGCTGTGCTGTGGGCGACGGCGCACTTGTAGCGCTCGACTTGAGATTCAGTTCTTTCTACAAGTTCTTTCGACTGCCTACACTACCATTGTACTATGGTAAGGCGCCCCCGTCTTTGATTGTGACATCATTACCCTTGACTCTCTCACCACAGGCGTCTCTCCACTTTTGCTCAGAGTGCAACAACCTCCTGTACCCCAAGGCAGAGCAACAACGTCGAACCATGGTCTATGCGTGCCGGATCTGCCCAAACGTCGACGAGACTGTGGACAACGGCCTGGTATATCGGAATGATCTTTTGAATGTCACAAAGTGAGTCCATCTATTGATTTTCCGAGTTCTGCTGGGAATTCCAGTCAGGGAACAAGCGGGTGTGACGACGGATCTCGGCCAGGACCCGACCCTGGTAAGCGGATTGTGTTGCCTCTCGATTACATCCCCTCATTTTTTTGACTATAGGCACACACTAACATTGCTTGTCCAAACTGCGGCAATGAGGAGTACGCACTTCTGTCTCTTGTTGGAAGGCAACTCTCATTGTTCTCCCGTCCGTGTGTAGCGCTGTCTTCTATCAAGATCAATCAAAGAGAAAGGAGACGCGTATGATCCTGTTTTACGTTTGCACAAGATGCAATCACAACTTCCAAGATACGTTGGGGACTGAAGCCTCAGTGCCTAACCTCGGAGGGTAATCCAATGCGGCCATAAGAGAACGTTCGAGGATGGGTGGTAGTGCTTCGTCATCGAGTTTGAACTTTCGGCACGTCCGTCTTCTTCATCGAATAGACTAAACGGTGTTGCAGTATTCCCTGTATTCTAGACTTCGAGAATAAGGAGCCTTTTGTTAACTCCTTCCGTTACCGCGGGGACTTTGGCAGAGAGTGCCAAAATCATGAACATCACGAGGCCACCTTTCACGCCTCATGTCGCTGCTAGTCCGACATTGCAATCTCTTGGGCTGAGACTCTCATATGTCAGCAACCACCACGGGACATCATTTACCGTTCGCGCTCGTATTCGGTGAGGGGGAGTGGTATTGAGGACTGTTGTCTAGCCAAATGAGTCAGTGTCCTTGCGTAAGGATTCGACTATAACTGTATCGTGAAAGTGACCAGGAATGTATTGCAAGAGGGTCGAGCCTATATTTGTTTGAACTGGCGGTGTGATAGGCGTCGTGCTTACACACTGCTTACACATCATGTTGAAGCGCTTTACTTACCGGCTCAATTCATTTTTATTGTTTGCCGAGATGTGCTAATCAATCAATCCCAACACAACACCAACGCCAGCTAACCCCCACCCCAATGTTTGACCCTAGCCCACTGTCCCAGCTTCTCTAGACAATAGATGTAGAACCGTACTGACGCATTCTGGTAGCCCAACTAAATTGAGTCTAGGGTTCACTGGCATCCCCGCTTCCATTTCTCCGATGGCACGGTTGACTTTCAGGTCTGTTACCTACAGATGAATCATTGACCCCCAAGACTTACGGCGTCTTATTCAAAGGTCGATGATACTTGTTTCAGAGTACATGAACACTTCTTTTCCACTTACTCCTCCGAATTCCGTGATATCATGTTTCAACATCACAAGAGCAGCAGCACCAGAAACCCTCAGGGCCTAGCCCAACCCAAACGCGTGGTGTGATCCATCTGGGCGGTGTCTCTGACCTCGAGTTCGAAGCTTTCCTCACTTTCTTCTATGAGAGGTAAGTTGATTGTACTTCTGCGGGGTAATATTCAGTTCCGATGTCGTTTAGTTGGAAAGACTGTTTCTCAATGGCTATAAACAATTGGGTGGCTCTTTTGTCCAGTTCAACGAATCAGTAAAATTTCGACTGTGACCGTATTACGAGAGTTGTTGCACGAAGATCGTATCGCTGTATCTGAGCGTTTGATGCTACTGGTTGGAATCAATGCGGCTCGTCTTGAATAAGCGCCTTCGTACCAGTAATTTTCCCTTTTTAATTGAGGGATCCTCTCGATGCCAACGTCCTCAAGGCCTCAACTACCGGACCTCCCCCAATGCTCGATTCCAGCCCTGTATGCCCCCCCTTTCGGGATATGTTTGGGAAAGTACTGACATATCTTTCTCTCGTCATAGCCCGAATATACTGAACCCAAATATCACTGGCATCCTCGCTTCCATTTCTCAAATGACATAGTTGACTTTCAGGTGTGGCACCTACTGATGAATTGTCGATCTCTGAGACCTACGGCGTCTGTTTAAAAGGTCGATAATACTCGTTTCAGAGTACATGAGCACTTCTTGTCCACGTACTCCTCCGAGTTCCGCGAGAGACTTATGCGACATCGCAAGATCTGCAATACCAACAACAATGAAGACACAGACAGCCCTGGCCCAGAACAAACGTGCGGTATAGTTTGTCTGCACGATGTCTCTGTCCTCGAGTTCGAATCTTTGCTCACCTTCTTCTACGAGAGGTAAGTCGATGGTGCTTTTTACAAGGCGATATTCGGGCCCTGACATCTTTTTTAGTTGGAAGGAGGGTTTCTCGATGCCCGTCTCGAATTGGGTGGCGCTCCTTTCAATTGCCCATCGATTCAAATTTACGGATGCCGAATCCCGAGCGCAGCGCGAGGTGTTCCAGCGCAGCCCTCCTCTTGATTCTGTGAAGCAGATTTCCCTTGCGGAGAAGCACTCGGTTCCAATAAAATTCATCATCCCGGCGCTCGAGGTCCTCGTGCGACGCTCGCGGCCCCTTCAAGAAAAGGAGCTTAGGAATCTGTCCCGCGAGATGATTGCGCGCCTCTGTACGGCGAGAGAGAGGTATGTACACGAGGCGTCGAGGATGTTCGTCTCCGAGCCATGGTTGAAGCAAGTTGCGAGCCACATCGTGAAATCCTTGTGGCCCGACGAGAAAGCAACGACTTTGGCGTGAATGTTCATATGAAGTGGTACTATATGCGGACATGTCTTTCCTGTACAATTTGTTCCCTGCTCTTTTCAAACTGTATACAAATACAATGTTTAAGTGTATCGAGTAAACGAATTCTTTTCACATTTGTATCCGCAGTTGCACCACGAGCACCATCTTTGACGTCCGCGGTCGTACGATGGCACACCATTGCGATCCACTCGCATATCTCAAACTAAGTAGCCTTATGTCCGCGGACTACGTGGCAGTTGTCGTCGTTCTTTTTTTCATGACACTTGATCGAAGCAGAAGCGTCGGGCAGATCCGCCGGCCATCGTAACTCTGGACTGGACCAACATCTCGTTTCCAAGTCAAATTACTCCAGGTCTCAGACACAGGAAACAACAATATCTCAGTCGTTCCCTGGCTTAATATGCGTCCAAAAGACAGTCCCAACCGTACATGAGCTCCCGTGGGCAATGGTAGGCTAGTACTGCCCAGTCACTTGTTGGACAAGATGTCTTGAAGATGGACCATGGACCCATTCCAATACGACTATCACCACCAGTTTTCGGCTCAATCTGATCAACTTACCCTTACTGCATCCATAAGATGTGGTTGGTCGTGGGACATCCAGTCATGAATCCGCAGCGCGCAGCTACTTGATTTGCTGGTCTTTGAAAGCCTAGATGCTGGTAGAAACAGTATGTGGGCCTTAGTATTCGAAGAAGACGACCAGCTCTCGGTGGCACCCCAATACAATACCACATATGTATTGTACCTTGCGTCCATGGTGCTAGTCACCAGACCAGACCGCAGGAAGGAGAATGACTTCGATTTGCTGCGGATTTGGCTTCGTCAATCAAGTACCACGTCGCCATCGGGCGCTTGCTGTGCCGACGACATCCTAGGGCTAGGATACCCTTCCTTGCATGCTGCTGCGGGCCCAGTGGCGACATGCCCGTCGGTCTCTCTATTGATCTTGAAACATCGTTCGCACCTATTCACCGACGAAGTACTGTTTCAAAAGCCAACATGGTCACGGTGCGAACTATAGGTCGGCCCGGCCGCCGACGGCGCTGAGGCGTTCCTGGCCTGGGTTCTCGCCCGCTCATGACCAGTGCAGTGGGAGGCTTGCCCAGCAGTGCCTGTGTGAAACGCGAGCGCACCCATGATGAGATGTTAGTGCGCACAAGTCATTGCGAAGATGATAATTGCGGCACTTCTATATGGAGGCGTGATCTTAAGCTCTTCATTGCCATGTACGTGCCGAGGTAAACGCGGCCGTCTCCTTCTATCTATTATCCTAGGCCATCAAGACATACTGTTTCTGTCTTTCTGAGTGACACGTGTAGATCCGAGAGAGTGCGCAAGTGAATGCCATATGCATGTGTTGGATTTGCAATCTGTCCATGAATTCAAAGTGGCAAAAGAGAGGCAATCCACATAAATTCCCTACTTCAGATTGATGTCCCCAGGCCAGGTAGCTCAGTGGTAGAGCACCTGGTATATATCCAGTAGGCCTGGGTTCAATCCCCAGTCTGGCCATAATTTATAGGCTGCAACAGCATGCACTCAAGGGATCCTTCACTATATAATGCCATACCTGCTCCCTCTTGTTAGCATACTATCCCCACCATCCCACAAGGTGCTATGCCAACCTCAGCCTCTGGGAATGCCACAGCCTCTTTTGGTCTCTTCTCAGAAGGGCCCCTTCTTTGGGAAGCTCAACCGCAAGACTCAAACCCCTTTCACTTTGAGGATTCCCAAGTCGTCTTACAAGTAAGTCATAATATCGCCAGTTATGCTCCTATCCTTTTGAACCTCTCCTCATCCACAGGTAGAGAAAAAGATGTATAAAATTCATCGCTACTTCCTAACTCGGGAGTCCGAGTTTTTCAACGATCTATTCTCCCTTCCTCAACCTGAGGACTCCGCAACTGTGGAGGGTTCTGATGACAACCCTATCAAGTTGCCAGAGACGCCTAGGGCTGAAATTGAGAATCTCCTTCAATTCTTCTATTTTGGGTATAAAATGTGCCATTTAGAAGTGTGTCATGGACTGATCATGGACTTGAACTTTAGAATGCATGATGACTATGTAGCCTTGCTGACTGATTGGATAGCAATACTGTCCATCTCTACTCGTTTGATCTTTGAAAAAGTCCGTGAAAGAGCCATCAAAGAGATCACAGCGCAGCTGGATCAGATTGAACCATTTGAACTAATCAAGCTTGCAATCAAGTTTGATGTCAAGCAGTGGTTGAAACCAGCATATCGACGAATTGTGACAAGGACCAACCTTATCACACATGCGGAAGCAGCTAAAGTCCCCTTCCCCATGGCAGTCATGCTTATGCGCTTGCGTGAACAATTTTGGAAGAACAACGTAAACAATCCATCCATTTACCAGGGCAGCAGCTATACTCAGGCTACAATATCCATGGATCCAATCATCGATGCAGAGATCAGACTCATGGTGTTAGAACCCACAGAGGCTACAAGGCGCAGATCTACAGCCAGGAGTGCTGCTCCTGCTGCTGCTGCCGCTGCTGCACCTATCACTCAAGCTATCAGTGGGGGGTGGGGAGTTCATGATTGACTGCTTGTTCTTGGGTATCGTTTGCTTCACGTTAACTAAGGATTGTACTATGCCATATTTCTCCTAGCAAAGGGGAGGAGTGTAATTAAAACGGAAACTTGAGTTGTTCAGTAGGACTTTGTATATTTGACACTTGGTGGGCCAGGCCTTGGGTTGGCAGTCACTATGAATGCAACAGCTACTGAATCTCAGTAGGCAAAACACCTGAAATTCAGGGTTTTATCACTTGAAACTAAGGTGTTTCCACACTGTTCAGTACTTTGATCATGTTCTACTCCAACTTTTTTACATACTAACT
>Ga0307512_10002830_pt1 | contig 21126 bp, 21 predicted proteins | sample 14_EM_MG_FD_200267 | JGI IMG/M metagenome (GOLD analysis project Ga0307512, IMG submission 200267) | Populus trichocarpa ectomycorrhiza microbial communities from riparian zone in the Pacific Northwest, United States - 14_EM | ecosystem: Host-associated > Plants > Roots > Unclassified | place...
CTCAGGCCGCCGCGGCCGCGGCCGGCGGAACAGCGGCGGGCAGGGACACGTCCCTGAACTCCGCCGCCGGCGACGCCGAGGAACTCGCTGTCGCCGCGGCGCGCGCGGCCGGGTGGTACGCCGTCAGTTGTTCCACGACTCGTCGTACGGGTCCTTCGGCGTCGGCACCGGTGTCGCCGCCGTGACCCGGAGATACGGGATCGGGCCGTTGTTGACGGGGTCCTTGGTCCGCTCGGCGGTGTAAGTCCCCGTCACCTCCAGCCACTTGTCCGGTTGCAGGACCGGGGGGATCTTGCCGGTCAGGGCGATCTTCACCGGCTGGGCGTCCGCGGCACAGCAGTTGAGGGCCATACGGACCAGGTAGGGGCGGCCGCCGTGGTCCAGCGCGACGAAACCGGTGACCTTGATCTGGCGGCCGTCGATGGAACGGCCGTGGTCGTAGACCGCGCGGCTCGCGTAGTCGACCACGCCGAGGCGGAGCGGGCCTGTGGCGGGCAGGGCGTTGTAGCCGAACGGCTGCTGCAGCGCCGTACCGGTGCGCATCGCGCTGTACGAGCCGAGGGCCGGCGGGGCGACCAGGATGAGGGCGAGGAGCGGGAGGACGAGGAGCCAGGAGACGCGGGTCTCGTGATGGACGTGACCGTGCCCGTCGTCGCTGTGCGCCTGTCCGTCGTCGCCACGTGCGTGTCCCTCTTCTGGAAGGTTGCCCGCTTCCCCCTTCCGTCCCCGCCACTCGTACCAGACCGTCGCCAGCGCCGCCGCGATCAGCACCCCGCCCGACAGCAGCAACAGCGGTTGCAGTCCCGCCTTGACGTACCGCAGGTACAGGTTGGTGAGGCCCGCGTGCAGCAGGGCCGCGCCGGTCAGGAACAGGACCGCCGCCTGGGCCTGGCGGTTCACAGGAGCACCGCCCCGGTCAGGACCGCGCCCGCGATCGCGAGGGCGAAGGTGGCGGGGGCGAAACGCAGGGCGAAGCCCCGCCCGAACGTGCCCGCCTGCATCGCGAACAGCTTCAGGTCGATCATCGGGCCGACGACCAGGAAGGCCAGCTTGGCCGTGAGCGAGAACTGGGTGAGCGAGGCCGCCACGAACGCGTCCGCCTCCGAGCAGATGGAGAGCAGTACGGCGAGGACGGCCAGGGCCAGGATGGCGACCAACGGGTTGTCCGCCGCCGTGCGCAGCCAGCTCGCGGGTGCGACCGCCTTGAGCGTCGCGGCGGCCATCGCGCCGATGACCAGGAAGCCGCCCGCGTGCATCACGTCGTGCCGGACCGAGCCCCAGAACGCCGCGCCCCTGCTCTGGCCCTCGTACTGCGGGCGCTCCGGCAGGCGCAGCCAGTCGGTACGGCCGAGGCGCTGCCACAGCCAGCCCATCACGCACGCCACGAGCAGACTGGCGACGAAACGGGCGAGGACCATCTCGGGGTTGCGGGGGAAGGCCACCGCGGTCGCCGTCAGCACGATCGGGTTGATCGCCGGAGCGGAGAGGAGGAAGGCCAGCGCCGCGGCCGGAGTGACGCCACGGCGCACCAGCGCGCCCGCCACCGGCACCGACGCGCACTCGCAGCCGGGCAGCACCGCGCCCGCCATCCCGGCGACCGGCACCGCGAGCGCGGGCCGCTTGGGCAGCGCACGGGCGAAGAACGACGCCGGCACGAACACGGCGATCGCCGCCGAGAGCAGAACGCCGAGGACGAGGAAGGGCAGCGCCTGCACGAGCACGGCCACGAACACCGTCATCCAGCTCTGCATGACGGGTGCGGAGAGCGCGCCGCGGATGGGGCCCTGCAGCAACACCAGCAGAAGCAGGAGCATGGTCAGGACCAGGGGGGACTTCGATTCGCGGGGTCCGCCGGCCGCCTGCTCGTGCTTCTCGTGCTGCTCGTGCTTCTGCTGCTCGTGCTGCTCGTGCTTCTGCTTCTCGTGCTGCTCGTGCTTCTGGTCGACCTCTTGCAGCTCCGGATCGTGGCCCGGCGGCTCATGGCTGTCCGCCCCTATGGGGGCTGGTTTGGTGATGGCCACGGGCGAGGTACCTCCGGTGGTGCGCTGCGGAAGGGCGCTGGTCTCCCTCCCCTTCAGTACGGCGGGGAGGGGGTGGATGTTCAGTGACCGTGCTCGTCGTTGCTGGAACCACCTGTCTCGGTGAGGCACTCTTCCCCCTTATGGGGAGCGTTCCGAATCAAGGGCAGCCGGACGGAGCCGAGTCCGCGCACATGGTGGTGTGCGGCGACGACGGCCTGGCGCATCGGCTTGCCGCCGAACTCCGGGGTGTGTACGGCGAACAGGTCACGCTCGTCGTACCGCCCGCCGACGGCGGTATGCGAACACCGGTGGTCGGGCGCGCGCGGGCGACGACGGCAGCGCTCCTCGACCGGGTGGTGAACGCGACCGTCAACCGGGCAGGCGCCGGGGCCGGCCCCGAACCCGCCGGAAACCCGCAGGTCGTGGAGGCCGCCGAGGCGACCGAGGAGGCCCTCGGGGCGGCGGGCGTGCAGCGGGCCACCGCGCTGGCGCTCGTGTACGACGACGACGAGACCAACATCCGCGCCGCCCTCACCGCCCGCCGGCTCAACCCACGGCTGCGGCTCGTCCTGCGGCTCTACAACCGGCGGCTGGGCCAGCACATCGAGGAACTCCTCGACCAGGCGGCCGCGTTGGCGACCGGCGACGGCGAGTCCTCCGGCGGCGACGCCTCCACGACCGTGCTGTCCGACGCCGATACGGCCGCGCCCGCGCTGGCCGCCACCGCCGTCGCCGGCACCAGCAAGGTCGTACAGACCGACGGACTGCTGCTGCGGGCGGTGGAACGGACACCGCGGGCCGGGCAGGTGGCCGAACCGGGGCTGGCCACCCTGGCCCTGCTGTCCGCGGACGGTCCCGAGGCCAATGGGGAGCAGGGGCCGGAGCTGCTGCCCGACGCGGCGGCGGTCCGGGCCGCGACCGGCCGCGGCAGCGTCGTGCTGGAGCAGGTGTCCTACGCCGGGCCCGAACTGCCGCCGGTCCGCGGGGTGGTGGCCTTCGCGTCGCTCTTCTCGCGGCGGCTGCGCTGGTCGCTGGCGGGGCTCGTGGGGTGCGTGATCGCGCTCGCGGTGGCGTTGTGGCTGGTGACGGGGATGCATCCACTGAGCGCGTTCTATCTGACGCTGCTCGATCTCTTCGCCATCGACGATCCGGCGATCGGGGCGTCCGTGGGGCGGCAGATCCTCCAACTCCTCTCCGGGCTGACGGGATTGCTGCTGCTGCCGGTCCTGTTGGCCGCGGTGCTCGAGGCGCTGGGCACCTTCCGGGCCGCGGGCGCGCTGCGGAAGCCGCCGCGGGGGCTGGGTGGGCATGTGGTTCTCCTCGGGCTCGGCAAGATCGGTACGCGGGTGCTGACCCGGCTGCGGGAGCTGCACATCCCCGTGGTGTGCGTCGAGTCCGACCCCGATGCCCGGGGACTGGCCACGGCGCGCCGGCTGCGGGTGCCTGTGGTGCTCGGGGACGTCACCCAGGAGGGCGTCCTGGAGGCCGCCAAGATCCACCGTGCGCATGCGCTGCTCGCGGTGACCAGCGCGGACACGACGAATCTCGAGGCCGCGCTGTACGCGCGGTCCGTGCGGCCGGATCTGCGGGTCGTACTGCGGCTGTACGACGACGACTTCGCGACCGCCGTGTACCGGACGCTGCGGGCCGCTCATCCGCGTGCGTCCACCCGGAGCCGCAGCGTGTCCCATCTGGCGGCGCCTGCCTTTGCCGGGGCGATGATGGGGCGGCAGATTCTGGGCGCGATTCCGGTGGAACGGCGGGTGTTGCTGTTCGCCGCCGTGGATGTGGGCGGGCATCTGCAGCTGGAGGGGAAGACGGTCGCGGAGGCGTTTCGGGCAGGGGCCTGGCGGGTGCTCGCACTCGACACGGGGGTCTCCGACGGGCGGCGGGAGGAACCGGCGGCCGAGGAGGCGTACGAGGATGTGCGGTCGGCCGGTGGGTCCGGGTTGGTGTGGGATCTGCCGGATACGTATGTGCTGCGGGATTCGGACCGGGTGGTACTGGCAGCTACGCGGCGGGGGTTGGCGGAGTTGCTGGGCAGGCGGCCCCGGGAGCGGGCCGGGGCTTGACCCTGCGCCCGCTCCCGGGGCGGGCGTTGCCGGGGGCTGCCGCCCCCAGACCCCCGCTTCGGCCTCAACGGCCTCGTCCTCAAACTCCCCCAGAGGGGGCACCCCCGGACGGGCTGAAAATGCCGGCCCGGCGCCGAGAAGCCACGCCCCTCAGGCGACCCCACCCCCCAAGTACCGCTCCGCGAAGTCCAGTTCGAGTCTCACCTGCTTGATCCGCTCGTCCACCACCAGCGAACCGTGCCCGGCGTCATAGCGGTACACCTCGTGGGTCGCGCCCCGCGCCTCCAGGCGTTTGACGTAGTTCTCGATCTGGCGGATGGGGCAGCGGGGGTCGTTGACGCCGGCCGAGATGTAGACCGGCGCCTTGACCTGGTCGACATAGGTCAGGGGGGACGAGGCCTCGAAACGTTCGGGGACCTCCTCCGGGGTGCCGCCGAGGAGCGTGCGGTCCATGGCCTTCAGGGCCTCCATCTCGTCGTGGTACGCCGTGACGTAGTCGGCGACCGGGACCGCCGCGATGCCCAGGGTCCATGCGTCCGGCTGGGCGCCGAGGCCGAGGAGGGTGAGGTAGCCGCCCCAGGAACCGCCGGTGAGGATGAGGCGGCCCGGGTCCGCCAGGCCGGAGGTCACCGCCCACTCGCGGACCGCCTCGATGTCCTCCAGCTCGATCAGGCCCACCCGGTGCTTCAGGGCGTCGGTCCAGGCGCGGCCGTAGCCCGTGGAGCCGCGGTAGTTGACGCGGACCACCGCATACCCGTGGTCGACCCAGGCCGCCGGGCCCGCCGCGAACGCGTCGCTGTCGTGCCAGGTGGGGCCGCCGTGGATGTCGAAGACCGTCGGCAACGGCCCCGTCGCACCCGCCGGCTTCTGGACCAGGGCGTGGATGCGGCCTCCGGGGCCGTCCACCCATACGTCCTCCACCGGCACCGAACCCGGGGACTTCATTCCGGGCGGGTCGAGGACGACCTCGCCCGTCGTCGAGCGGACCGCCGACGGCTCGGCGGCCGAGGACCAGAGGTACTCCACGCTGCCGTCCGGGCGGGCCGTGGCGCCGGAGACCGAGCCGGGCGAGGTGGGGATCTTCTCCAGGGCACGGCTTGCCAGGTCGTACCGGAACAGTTCGCTGCGGGCCTCGAAGCTGTGCGCGATGAGCAGGCCCGTGCCGTCCGGGTACCACTCGGCGCTCACGTCGCCGGGCAGGTCCAGGGCCAGGTCGGTCTCCGTGCCCGTCGTCACGTCCCACACCAGGGGCTCCCAGCGGCCGCGGCGCTGGTGGCCGACGAGCAGGCGGGGGTCGCCTTCGACGGGTGCGAAGCCGAGGACCTCCAGGCCCAGTTCGTCCGCGCCCGCCTTGGTGTCGTCCAGCTCGGCGACCGCCGTGCCGTCGGGGCGCAGGACGCGCAGGGCGGAGTGCATCGCGTCGCCGTGCTCCGTGTGCTCGATCGCGATCAGCGAACCGTCGTGGGAGAGGTCGCCGACGCCCGCCGACTCGCGGTGGCGGTAGATCTCCACCGGGTCCTCGCCCGGGCGCGCGAGGTAGATCGTCGTGCCGTCCTCGTCCGTGGAGCGGCCGACGATCGCGGTGCGGCCGTCCCGGCCGAGGGCCAGGCCCGACGGGTAGGACGCCTCCAGGCCCGGCGCCGCGAACTCGTCCTCGCCGCCGCCGAAGGGCTGTCTGCGCCAGACACCGAACTCGTCGCCGTCCTTGTCGTCGAACCACCAGATCCAGGCGCCGTCCGGCGTGAGCACTCCGTCCGTCGTGCCGTTCGGCCGGTCGGTCACCTGGCGTTGGCCGCCCGTCGCCCGGTCCCAGGCGTACAGCTCGTACGTCCCCGTCGCGTTCGACACGAACAGGGAGCGGTCCGGTGCGTCCTCCGCCCAGTCGGGCAGCGACACCCGCGGCGCCCGGAAGCGCTTCTCCCAGTCCGGCATGTCCTCGTTCCGCTCCGGCGCAGCGGACCCCTTGCTCTCAGTCATGGCCCCATACTGCCTGCTCGCTCCGACAATGCGCCGACGGGATCCTCAGCCTGTGGATAACTTCTACCGGGCCCTTACCCTGACCCGTCCCACCAGACCCGGGAACCGGCCCTCGTCAGGGCTTGTGCACAGGTCAGGGCCGATTGTCAGTGGCGAGGTGCAGACTTCTCGGCATGACCGATCTGCGCAAGACAGTCGAGAGGTTCTGGGCCGCCGCCGAGGCCCGGGACTGGGACGCATTCGCCGGCACGCTGGCCGAGGACGTCGTCTACACCCTGCCGCAGACCCGCGAGCGGATCAGCGGCCGGGAGCGGTATGTGCAGTTCAACCGGGAGTATCCCGGTGACTGGCACCTTCGGATCGAGCGGATGGTCGCCGAGCCGGGGCAGGTCGTGAGCCGGCTCCGGTTCACGGTCGGCCTGGAGGAGATGTACGGCATCTCCTTCTTCACGACGGACGGGTCCGGCCTAATAGTCGCGATCACGGACTTCTGGCCCGAGCCCTACGAGCCCCCGGCCGGCCGGGACCACCTGACCGAGCGGTACTGAACCCCGCGGCCGGGCCCCGCGCAGCGGCCCCGTACCTTGGAAGGCGTGTACCGGTTTCTGCTGACGTCCCGCTGGTGGGGGATCAACGTCTTCGTGCTGCTCGCCATCCCCTTCTGCATCTTCATGGGGTCGTGGCAGCTGAGCCGGTTCGAGGACCGGGTGCAGGACCACCGCGACGCGACGGCCCAGGTCACCACCGACCGGCACGAGGCGGCGCGTCCGCTGCGGGAGTTGCTGCCCGTGGACAAGGCGACGTCCGGCAGACAGGCCACCGCGACCGGGCGGTACGGCAAGCAGCTGCTCGTCCCGGACCGCCAACTCGACGGCAGGCGCGGCTACTACGTCCTGACGCTGCTGCGGACCGACGGCGGCAAGGCGCTGCCCGTGGTGCGGGGCTGGCTGCCGGGTTCCGCCGACGCCTCGAAGGCACCCGCCGCGCCCACCGGTGAAGTCACCGTCACCGGTGCCCTGCAGGCGTCCGAGACACCGGGGGACAACGGGGTGAGTGCCCAGGGCGGGCTGCCGTCCGGGCAGACCGCGGCGATCAGCTCGGCGTCGCTGGTGAACCTCGTGCCGTACGACGTCTACGACGCGTGGGTCACGCTGGAGAAGGCGGACGCCGGGATGACGGCCGTGCCGGCGACGGCGCCCGCGGACTCCGGGCTGGATCTGAAGGCGTTCCAGAACCTCGGCTACACCGGTGAGTGGTTCGTCTTCGCGGGGTTCGTGGTGTTCATGTGGTTCCGGCTGCTGCGGCGCGAGGCCGAGTTCGCACGCGATGCGGAAATGGGGCTGGTGGCCGAGGAGGAGAGGGTGACCGTCTGACGCCGACGGGCATGGTCCGCCCGTCCGGCACGACGGTCACGTCACACCCCGGCCAGCACCCCGGTGAAGTACACCGTCCCGGCACACGCGTTGGACACCAGCGCCGAAACCGTGGGCGACCCCGCCTCGGTCGTGTGGGACACGGTCACGCTGCCGTCCTGAGTGCCGTCCTCCGTCACCATCTGGGTGGTCACACCACTGTCGGTGCCGGTGGAGGCGGAGCCGGCCGTGCTGCCGGTCTCGTCCGTCGGTGTCGGGCTGGGGGTGGAACCGCCGTCGCCGCCGCCGTTGCTGCCCGTGGCCGGACAGGACGCCGAGGGAACCCAGGCGAACTTCACCTCGTAGGCCGCGCCCGGCTTCAGCAGCAGCGACGTGACCTCGGTGGACGGGTCGGGCAGACCGGCCGCGGCGTCTCCGGACACATGCCGCTGCGCACCGATCTTGGTGGCGTCCGCGGCGCCCTGCGCGAGCGTGCTCACCGTGCCGGCACCGCCGACGGTACAGGGTGCGGTGGAGATGTTGACGATACGGAAGGTGCCGTAGACCGTGTTCGACGCGTCGGGGGCGTCGACGGACTGGGTGGGCGAGCCGAGCTGCTCGGCCGTGCACACGGAACCGCCCGCCACGCTGGTGGCCGCCGGTCCGGTGCCCGCGCTGCTGCCCGCGCCCGGTCCGGTGCCCGTGCCCTTGCCGTCGCCCTTCGAGCTGCCCTTGCCCTTGTCCTCGGACTTGCCGGAGTTGCCCCCGGCGGTGCTCTCACGGCCGTCAGCGCCTTTTCCCTGCCCTGCGCCGCCCTGGGCCTGCGAGGCCTGGCCGGCGACGGACGGGTTGACGTCGGAGCCGATGGAGTTGGAGACATGCAGCAGGGCCGGGACGGCGGTGCCGATGAACAGGGCGGCGGCCGCCATACCGACGGCGGCCTGCCGCTTGCGGGCGCGCCGTGCGGGTACGGCCCGCCGCAGGTGGTCCAGCGTGCCGTCGCGCGGCTCGACCGTCTGCACCACCTGGTGCAGCATCCTGCGCAGGGCCAGCTCGTCCGAGTCGAGCCCGTCGGAGCTCTGATCGTCGGGGCCGTGGTTCACAGTTCCGTTCCCAGCGTGCGATTGCCTGTGCTCTTGCCTGTGCTCTCGCATCGGCTCATGCCATGCGAAGGGCTCGTGGCGCTCATGGGAGTCACGTCCCGCGCCGTCCTTGTTCATGCCGGTGCCTCCATCGCCACACGGAGGGCCGCGATACCGCGGGAGCCGTACGCCTTCACCGAGCCCAGCGATATCCCGAGCGTCTCGGCGACCTGGGCCTCGGTCATGTCCGCGAAGTAGCGCATGACCAGGACCTCGCGCTGGCGGCGCTGCAGGCCCTTCATCGCCTTGATCAGGGAGTCGCGCTCCAGCAGGTCGTACGCACCCTCCTCGGCGCTCGCCATGTCGGGCATCGGCTTGGACAGGAGCTTTAGGCCCAGGATGCGGCGGCGCAAGGCGGAGCGGGAAAGATTGACGACCGTCTGACGCAGGTACGCGAGCGTCTTGTCGGGGTCGCGGACGCGTTTGCGTGCCGAGTGCACGCGGATGAACGCCTCCTGGACGACGTCCTCGCAGGAGGCCGTGTCGTCGAGCAGGAGGGCGGCGAGACCGAGCAGCGAGCGGTAGTGCGCGCGGTAGGTCTCGGTGAGGTGGTCGACGGTCGTGCCGGCCGCCGCGGCGTCCTCGGCGCCGTCGCGCTGGTTCGGTATGCGGGCGGGCCGCGCTGCGGGCATGGGCGCGATCACCGGCATGCCGCCCGGCACGCCGGACATGCGGGGTCGTAGGGACGGGCGGGGCGGCCGTAGGGCCGTACCACCGGTCGCCGCTCTGAAATCGAGAACCTCTGCCACGCCAGTTGGACACGCTCCCCCCCGTCAGGGTTGTACGTGCCGAGCGTCACTTTTGCGTCATGTGCCGCAACCGGCCGTCTGGTGTCAGGCAGCACAGCTGACCGTGCGCGAAACGCCCTCATGCCTACCCGCTCTTCCCCTGTGTCCTGAATGGACGAGGCGTCCCCACGCCTCGCAACGCATCCCCGCGCCCCCGAAGGGCGTTCGCAAAGACGCTCCCCGCCCTCCGCGCGGTTGCGGAGGGCGGGGAGAGAAATCTTCGGATGCCGAAGGGGTCCGGGGCAAGTGGTACGGACCATTGCCCTGACCACATGTCGCCCGCAGATCCTACAAACAGAACTGGCCACTGCCAGGGCTTTTTCGGCAGCAACCCCTTACTTCCGGATGTGTTGCACACAACACGGCACGTCATGGGAGCGCGACCATCGTCACGCAGCGTCACACGAACTCGGTCGCCACCAGCTCCGCGATCTGCGCGGTGTTGAGGGCCGCGCCCTTGCGCAGGTTGTCGCCGCACACAAAGAGTTCGAGCGCCGTCGGATCGTCGAGCGCCCGTCGCAACCGGCCCACCCAGGTCGGGTCGGTGCCCACGACGTCGGCAGGAGTGGGGAACTCCCCGGCGCCCGGGTCGTCGAAGAGGACGACGCCGGGGGCGGTGGCGAGAATCTCGCGGGCCCTGTCGACGGTGACCTCGCCCTGGAAGCGGGCGTGGACGGTGAGGGAGTGCGTGGTGACCACCGGCACGCGTACACAGGTGACGGCTACGGGCAGTTCGGGGAGGCCCAGGATCTTGCGGGACTCGTCCCGCACCTTCATCTCCTCCGACGACCAGCCGTCCTCGCGCAGGGACCCGGCCCACGGTACGACGTTCAGCGCGACCGGCTCCGGGAACGGCCCGGTGTTGTCGCCGACGGCCCGCCGCACGTCACCGGGGCTGGTCCCCAGTTCCGTACCGGCGACGAGCGCCAGCTGCTGCCGCAGCGTCTGGACGCCGGCCCGCCCCGCCCCGCTCACGGCCTGATACGAGGAGACCACCAGTTCACGCAGCCCGAACTCGGCGTGCAGCGCGCCCAGGGCCACGATCATGGAGAGGGTCGTGCAGTTGGGGTTGGCGATGATCCCGCGCGGCCGCCGGCGCGCCTTGTGCGGATTGACCTCGGGCACCACGAGCGGGACCTCGGGGTCCATCCGGAAGGCGCCCGAGTTGTCCACGACCACCGCGCCCTTGGCCGCGGCGATCGGCGCCCAGTACTCGGACACCTCGTCGGGCACGTCGAACATGGCGACGTCGACCCCGTCGAAGGCCGCCTCCGTCAGGGCCACCACCTCGACCTCCTCGCCGCGCACGGCCAGCTTGCGGCCGGCCGAGCGCGGCGAGGCGATCAGACGGATCTCGCCCCAGATGTCCGCGTGCTGCGACAGGATCTGGAGCATGACCGTGCCGACGGCTCCGGTCGCACCCACGACCGCGAGCGTCGGTCGTACGGACACCGACTCCGCCATCAGCGGCCCGTGCCTCCGTAAACGACCGCCTCGGCGGTGTCGGAGTCGAGACCGAAGGCGGTGTGGACGGCGCGGACGGCCTCGGAGACGTCGTCGGCGCGGGTGACGACCGAGATGCGGATCTCGGAGGTCGAGATGAGCTCGATGTTGACCCCGGCGTCGCTGAGCGCCTCGAAGAAGGAGGCCGTGACGCCCGGGTTGGTCTTCATGCCGGCGCCGACGAGGGAGATCTTGCCGATCTGGTCGTCGTAGCGCAGCGAGTCGAACCCGATGGCCGTCTTCGCCCGCTCCAGGGCGTCGATGGCCTTGCGGCCCTCGGTCTTGGGGAGCGTGAAGGAGATGTCCGTCAGCCCGGTGGAGGCGGCGGACACGTTCTGCACGACCATGTCGAGGTTGATCTCGGCATCGGCGATCGTACGGAAGATGACGGCGGCCTCGCCCGGCTTGTCCGGGACACCTACGACCGTGACCTTGGCCTCGGAGGTGTCGTGTGCGACACCGGAGATGATGGCCTGCTCCACCTTCTTGTCCCCTTGCTCGATCGGCTCACTGCTGACCCAGGTGCCCTGCAGCCCGCTGAAGGACGAGCGCACATGGATCGGGATGTTGTAACGGCGGGCGTACTCCACACAGCGGTGGAGCAGCACCTTGGAGCCGGAGGCCGCGAGCTCCAGCATGTCCTCGAAGGCGATCCAGTCGATCTTCTTCGCCTTCTTCACCACGCGCGGGTCGGCGGTGAACACGCCGTCGACGTCGGTGTAGATCTCGCACACCTCGGCGTCGAGGGCGGCGGCCAGCGCGACGGCGGTCGTGTCGCTGCCACCGCGACCCAGGGTCGTGATGTCCTTCTTGTCCTGGCTGACACCCTGGAACCCGGCGACGATGGCGATGTTGCCCTGGTCCACCGAGTCGCGGATCCGGCCGGGAGTGACGTCGATGATCCGGGCTTTGTTGTGAACGGAGTCGGTGATGACGCCTGCCTGGCTGCCGGTGAAGCTCTGGGCCTCGTGACCCAGGTTTTTGATCGCCATGGCCAGCAGTGCCATGGAGATCCGCTCTCCGGCGGTCAGCAGCATGTCGAACTCACGCCCGGCCGGCATCGGAGATACCTGCTCGGCGAGATCGATCAGCTCGTCCGTCGTGTCGCCCATCGCGGAAACGACGACGACCACCTGGTGGCCGTTCTTCTTCGCTTCCACGATTCGCTTGGCGACGCGCTTGATGCCCTCGGCATCGGCTACGGAGGAGCCTCCGTACTTCTGCACGACAAGGCCCACGTGCGCTCCTCGCTCGTCCCGTCAGTTTTCCCGGAGACCACAGATTCACATATGTCCTGCGGTCGGCTCAGTCTATCGAGCGCCCGAAACCCACCCATGTGAAACCACATGGTGAGACCCGGCGCTCCAGCACGGTCCCTGCCCTCCTTCTTCGTGAACACTCCGCAAAGTGGGCCAGGTCACCCGTTGACGCTCTCCGTAGCCGACCGATAACTTCGCGTCGTCGTCGCCACACCAGGAGCACTCGGCTCCCCAGGGACTAGCGACGCGAAGGATTCTCCTTCCTTGACGACTGCGACCGTTTCCGAGATCCAGCACGTCACTCCCGCCGGCCTCTTCCTGGTCCGGCCCTTCACACCCCACTGCGAGGTCATCCGCACGGCTGCCGACCACGCCGTCATCGGCGTCTCCCCCGGCAACAGCTACTTCTCCGCCCGCCGCGTCCACGACCTGGCCCGCTGGGGCCTCGCCCTCTTCGAGCGCGTGGACTTCGTCTACACGGACCTGCATGTGGCCGAGATGTACGAGGCGTCCGGCTATCCCGCCGACGACGCGCGCCGCAAGGCGGTGAAGAACCTGCGCGGTGTGCGGGCCAAGGTCCTCGGCGCCGTTCAGGCCGTGGACCCCGGCGGCACGCGCCTCGGGGCTCACGCCCTGTCCGAGCTGCGCGGCAACACGGCGTACCGCGGGATCCACCAGGACCTGCGCACCCGCCTGGCCTCCGACGACGAGTTCCGCACGACCTGCGAACAGCTCGTCGACTCCTTCCTGTCCACCAAGGGCCAGAAGGCGACCGCACAACAGCGGGCCGTCTGCATGGAGTACGTCACCGCGGAGGCGCCCCTCTTCCTCGACACCCCCGCCATCCTGGGCGTCCCCTCCTCCCTCAACTGCTACCACCAGCTCCTGCCGATGGCCGAGCTGCTCTACGCGCCCGGCGCGGGGCTGCGCGCCTCCCGCAACCAGGGCCACGCCATCGTCACGCCGGCCGAGGGAGCCACCGATGCCCACTGAGGAACTCATCGACTTCCCGTTCTCCTGGCGGGGCGATCAGCTCCCGTCCGAGGTCGAGGAGTTGCGCTCGCTCACGCCGGTGCGACGGGTGCGGACCATCGCCGGCGACGAGGCCTGGCTGGTGTCGTCGTACGACCTGTGCAGGCAGGTCCTGGAGGACCCGCGGTTCAGCCTCAAGGACACCTCGGCGCCGGGCGTCCCCCGCCAGTACGCGCTGACGATCCCGCCCGAGGTCGTCAACAACATGGGGAACATCACCGGCGCCGGACTGCGCAAGGCCGTACTCAAGGCGCTCAATCCGAAGAGTCCGGGGCTTGCGGAGTGGTTGCGTTCCTACGCCGGTGAGCTCGTCGACGGCCTGATCCGCGAGGGCGCGCCCGTCGACCTGCGGGGCGGTTTCGCCGACCCGTACTCGGCGGGCATGCACTGCCGCATCCTCGGCATCCCGCACACGGACGCGCCCGGGCTGATGCGGAGCCTGGACATCGCGTTCATGAACTCGGCGTGCCCGGTGACGGGCGCCCGGCTCAACTGGGACCGCGACATCGCGTACATGGCCGAGCGGCTCGGCGACCCGGCGACCACGGGTCTGATGGCCGAGCTCGCCGCTCTGCGTACGGACCCCGACTACGCCCACCTGACCGACGAGATGCTCGCGACGGTCGGCGTGACGATGTTCGGCGCGGGTGTCATCTCGACCTCCGGCTTCCTGACCATGGCGCTGGTGTCGCTGATCCAGCACCCCGAGCTGCAGCAGGAGCTGGTCGCGGACCCCGGGAAGATCCCCGCGGCCGTGGACGAGCTGCTGCGCATCAACCTCTCCATCGGCGACGGGCTGCCGAGGCTGGCGACCGAGGACGTACTCCTCGGGGACGTGCAGGTCGCGGCCGGCGAGCTGGTCCTGGTCCTCGTCGAGGGCGCGAACTTCGACCCGTCCGCCTTCCCCGACCCGCACACCGTCGACCTGACCCGTGCCAACAGCACGGCCCACCTCTCCTTCGGCGGCGGCAGCCACTACTGCCCCGCCACCGCCCTCGGCCGCACACACGCCGAGATCGCCCTGCGGACGCTGCTGGAGCGGATGCCGCGGTTGCGGCTGGCGGTGCCGATCGAGCAGCTGGTGTGGCGGACGGGGTTCATGAAGCGGATTCCGGAGCGGTTGCCGGTGATGTGGTGACCGCGCCAGGAGCCTGAGGGCTCGGCGACCGGCTGCTTTCGATTCGCCTTCGTTCGTCTTTAAAGTTCAAGTACTAGGGTTCGCCTGTGCGCGTACTTCTGGTGGAAGACGATGAGCCGGTCGCCGAGTCCCTTCGCCGTGGCCTGACCCGCTACGGCTTCGAGGTGGAGTGGGTCACCACGGGTGGTGCGGCGCTGAGTCATGAGGGCCCCTACGACGTCGTACTCCTCGATCTCGGCCTGCCCGACACCGACGGCCTCGACGTCTGCAAGGCGCTGCGCAAGCGCGGTGACGTGCCGATCATCGTGATCAGCGCGCGCAGCGACGAGACGGACCGGGTGGTGGGCCTGGAACTCGGCGCGGACGACTACGTGTCCAAGCCGTTCGGGGTGCGGGAGGTCATCGCGCGGATACGAGCGGTGATGCGGCGCATGCAGCCGCGCTCGGAGGTGTCCGCGGCCGGTCCCGACCAGTACGGCACCCGCCTCACCGTCGACCGCAAGGCGGCGCGCGTCCGCCTGGACGGCGAGGAGGTGGCGCTCGCCCCCAAGGAGTACGACCTGCTGGCCTTCCTCACCGAGGAGCCCGGCGCGCTGATGTCACGCGAACAGATCATGGAGGCGGTCTGGGACGCGAACTGGTTCGGGCCGACGAAGACCCTGGACGTGCACGTGGCGGCGCTGCGGCGCAAGCTCGCGGGTGCGATCGCCATCGAGGCGGTACGGGGGGTCGGGTTCCGGCTGGAGATCGTCAAGGCAGACGGGGCTGACGTCCCATCATGATCCGCCAGCTCATTGTCAGTTACGTCCTCCTGGTGGCCATCGCGCTGACCGCGTTCACCGTGCCGGTGGCGTTCACGCTGACCGCGCAGCTGCGCGGGGACACGGAGCAGTCCGTTCAGCGCGAGGCCAAGACCATGGCGCTGCTGCTCGGCGACGGCGACGCCACCTCGCGCGCGGCGCTGGACCGCATGGTGGTGGCGTACGCGCGGGAGACGCCCGGCAAGGCCCAGGTGCTGCCCGCCTCGCAGGCGAAGACCGCGACGCACTGGGGCGACGGCGCGCTGGAGGTGACGGAGCCGGCCAAGGACAACGGCCGGACCGTGGGCGCCGTACGCATCACGTACCCGACCTCCGACCTGACGCGCCGGCTGTGGCAGATCTGGGGCTTCAGGGCGATCCTCGCGGTGGGCGTGCTGGCGGTGGCCGCGGCCATCGGCGCGGTGGTGGCCCGCCGGCTGACCCGCCCCCTGCGCCAACTCAACGACATGGCGAGCAAGTTCAGCGACGGCGACCTGACCGCGCGCTCTCCGGTGGAGGGCCCGCAGGAGACCCAGACCCTCGCCCGCACCCTCAACCAGGCGGGCGAACGCCTGGACACCCTGATCGCCTCGCAGCGCATCTTCGTGGCCGACGCCTCCCACCAACTCCGCACGCCCCTCACGGCGTTGCGGCTGTCCCTGGACAACATCGCGGACGGCGTCGACGACGAGTTCGTACAGGAGGACGTCGAGCAGGCGACGGCCGAGGTGGTCCGGATGAGCCGCCTCGTCAACGGACTTCTGGTGCTGGCGCGGGCGGAGGCCAAGGTGACGGCGGCGGAACCGCTGTCGCTGTCGGACATCGTGCGGGAAAGACTGTCGGTGTGGAGGCCGGCCGCCGACGAACGCGGAGTCACCATCGCGCTCGGGGGGAGTGATGTCGACGGCCGGCCGCTTGTGCTGACCAGCCCCGGCCATCTGGACCAGGTGCTGGACAACGTGCTCTCGAATGCGCTGGAGGTGTCGCCGGACGGCGGCACGATCACCGTCCGGATCGAACCCAGGGCCGACGAGGTGGTGCTGTCGGTGGCGGACGAGGGGCCGGGCATGTCCGACGCGGAGAAGTCCCGCGCCTTCGACCGCTTCTGGCGCGGCCAGGGCCTGACCGGGCGCTCCGGCTCGGGCCTCGGCCTCGCCGTCGTCAAGCAGCTGGTGACCGACGACGGCGGAACCGCGGCCTTGCAGGACGTTCCCGGCGGCGGGCTGTGCGTGGAGATCCGCCTGCGGGCGGCCGCGCAGCGGACCGGTGGCTGACGGTCAGCCCTCGGGCATCGCCGAGGAGTGGTGGTTGACGATCTTCCACTTGCCGTCGGTCTTCTCGTACGTGTACGTGTAGCGGGCCTCGACGACGCTCTTCTTGCCGGTGTCGTGGTCGGTGAGCGTGAACCGGTAGACGCCGGTGTCGATCGCGGAGTTGCTGTCGAGGACGTTGACGATCGTCTCGATCTTCTTGCCGACCGGCTTGTTCGCCAGGAAGTGGTCGAAGTAGTCGACTATCTCGGCACGGTCGGTGCGGACCTTGTTGGAGACGGTGGGCAGGAGGACCGCGTCCTTCGCGTACAGGTCCGCCACCTTGTCCGAGTCACCGGTCTGCAGGGCCCTGTTCCAGGTGTCGAACAGGCCGGCGATCTGCTTCTTGGTCGGCTTGGCCTCGGCCGAGGGTCCGGCGGTTGCGGCGACGGTGCCCACGGTGCCGAGGGCGACGACGGCGGTGGCGGTGACGACGGCTGCGCGCTTGGTCATGGAACGACGGGTCATCGCTGTCTCCAGTTCGGTGCGGGTCCGGCGGCTTCCTGCTGGGGAAGTGACTCCAGACTCGCTCTGCACTGGTTAGGGCCCGTGCAGGCGTCGTACAGCACACATCCAGGACTGACCCAACTCACGTGGAGTGACTACCTGATCACGCCCGATTGCGCACGAGGAAACACCCTCGTCATACGGCCATCAACCATGCAGGATGCCAAGTCATGACGACGAACGGCTGGTTGGGCGACGCACTTCTGGCGGGCATCGTGCTGCTCGGCTCCTCCGTGCAGTGGCTCACCGGCATGGGCTTCGCGCTGGTCGCCGTACCCGCGCTGGTGCTGTTGCTGGGGCCGGCCCAGGGAGTCGTACTCGCCAACTGCGCGGCGGGCGCCATCAGTGTCGTGGGGCTGGCGGGCGGCTGGCGCCGGGTACGCCTGGGCGCGATGGTGCCGCTGTGCGTGGCGGCGGCGTGCACGGTCCCGGCGGGGTCCTGGCTGACCCGCCAACTCCCGGAGCCTGCCCTCCTGTTGGTGATGGGCGGCCTGGTGACGGTCGCCGTCCTGCTGGTCATGCGCGGCGCCCGGGTTCCCGCCCTTGGCGGCACGAAGGGTGCGGTCGCGGCGGGTGCGGTGGGCGGGTTCATGAATTCGGCGGCGGGGGTCGGCGGACCACCGATCTCCCTGTACGCGCTCAACGCGGGTTGGACGGTACGGGAGTTCGTGCCGAACGCGCAGTTCTACGGCGTGGTCGTGAACGCCTTCTCGGTGGCGGCGAACGGGGTGCCGGAGCTGAGTGGCCCCCGGTGGGGGTCGGTCGTGGGCGCGATGGTGGTGGGGGCGGTCATCGGCAGGGGGCTCGCGGATCGGATACCCGAGAAACGAGCCCGGCTGCTGGTGTTGGGGCTGGCGCTGATGGGCGGGATCACGGCGGTGGGAAAGGGGGTGTGGGGACTGTGACCGTCGAGTCGCCCAGTCCACGAACTCCTTCAGGGGCGGTCCGGAGCCCAGGACTCAAGCTCCGGGCTGAACTGCGGAAACGAACGCCTCCCAGGCGGGGGCGGCGACGTGGAGTTCGGGGCTCGCGGGGAACTGGTCGCCGCCCGGCTGATCGAGGCGACGGACGGGGACGCCGGGCCGATCGTGTGCGAGGCGGTCGGGTTCCGATGGATGTACTTTCTGCCGGCGCCCGGCGAGGTACGGAAACACAGCTGGCCACTCGGGGTGCAGCAGTTCGGCGGCAGAGGCGCGCGCACCGTCACGTACATCCGGATCCCGGCGCCGGACGGGACCACGTGGCCGCTGCGCTGGTACAGCGAGCCGACGCCGAGTTCGCCGTACGTCGACCCTCGGGCACTGCTCGCCCTGCTGTGAAGCGCCCGCTGCGGTTCCCCGCGTACCGCCCCGATGGCATCCGCCAGCCCCGCCCACGCCTCGTCCGCCACGAGGCGTCCCTCCGTCCCCGTACACATGCATGTGGGGCGCAGCGTACTCACCGCGCCCCACATGCAGGAAGAACAGGCCGGTCAAAGACCCGGCCGCGCTACTTCGCCGGCCGCATCCCGAGCGGCTCCCCGATCTCCTCCGCCATGACCTTCCCGGCCTCGAACTCCAGCGTCTCGTCCCCGATGCTCTGCTGGTCCGTGTCCAGGCCGTCCAGCTCCTCCAGCGGCTGGTTCAGGCGGACATGGGCGACCACCGACTGCAACGCACGCAGCGTCGCCGAAGCCGTGGAGCCCCAGTTGGAGAAGTAGGAGAACTGCCACCACCACAGGGCCTCGACCGTGCGGCCCGCGCGGTAGTGGGCCATGCCGTGGCGGAGGTCGGTGATGACGTCGGTCAGGTCGTCGGAGATACGGGCCGGGACCGGGGCCTTGCGGGGCTCGTACGGGTCGAAGACCTCGGAGTAGATGTCGATCGGTTCCAGCAGCCGGGCCAGGTTCTCGCGGAGTTCGTCGACGTCGGCGTCGGGGCCCGTGTCGGGCTCGTACCGCTCGTCCGGCACGATGTCCTCGTGCGCGCCGAGGCGGCCGCCGGCCAGCAGGAGCTGGGAGACCTCCAGGAGGAGGAAGGGGACGGCCGAGTCGGGCTCGTCGCCCTTCGCCACCTCCATGACGGCTACCAGGAAGCTCTCCACCTGGTCCGCGATCTGGACCGCGAAGTCGTCCGGGTCCTGCGTCGTGACATGCAGCGTGGCGTCAGACATCTAGGAGTCGTCTCCCCTCGAAGGCGCGGCCGAGGGTCACCTCGTCCGCGTATTCCAGGTCGCCACCCACAGGGAGGCCGCTGGCCAGGCGGGTGACCTTGAGGCCCATGGGCTTGATCATGCGGGCGAGGTACGTCGCTGTGGCCTCGCCCTCCAGGTTCGGGTCGGTGGCCAGGATCAGTTCCGTAACCGTACCGTCGGCCAACCGCGCGAGAAGTTCTCGTATACGCAGGTCGTCGGGACCCACGCCCTCGATGGGGCTGATCGCTCCGCCCAGGACGTGGTACTTGCCGCGGAACTCACGGGTGCGCTCGATGGCGACGACGTCCTTCGGCTCCTCCACCACGCAGATGACGGTGAGGTCGCGGCGGGTGTCGCGGCAGATGTTGCACAGTTCCTCCTGTGCGACATTGCCGCAGGTCGCGCAGAAGCGGACCTTCGCCTTGACCTCCATCAGACACTGCGCGAGCCGGCGTACGTCCGTCGGTTCCGCCTGCAGGATGTGGAAGGCGATCCGCTGCGCGCTCTTGGGACCGACGCCGGGCAGCCGCCCCAGTTCGTCGATGAGGTCCTGGACCACGCCTTCGTACACGGACTGCCGTCCTTCCCGGGGGTTCCTTACAAGTACGTACGGTAGTTGGCGAACGCCCCTCTTAGAAAGGCAGGCCCGGGATACCGCTGCCGCCGCCCAGGCCCTGGGCCAGCGGGCCCAGCTTCTGCTGCTGCAGGTTCTGGGCGTTCTCGTTGGCCGCCTGGACCGCCGCGACGATCAGGTCGGCGAGGGTTTCGGTGTCCTCGGGGTCGACCGCCTTCGGGTCGATCTTCAGCGCGCGCAGCTCGCCGGAGCCCGTGACGGTGGCCTGCACCAGACCGCCGCCCGCCTGCCCGTCGACCTCCGTCTGCGCCAGCTCCTCCTGCGCCCGCTGCAGGTCCTGCTGCATCTTCTGGGCCTGCTGGAGCAGCTCCTGCATATTGGGCTGGCCACCACCGGGAATCACGATCAGCTCCTGGTTTCGTACGGCTGTATGGGCGAGGTTTTCCCGCCTGGCATGAGCCTACGTGGTCACGGCAGCCACCGCCCCAGCACTCTTTCGAGTGAGGTGTTGCCGAGTCCTATACCTGATCAAGGCCCACTTCCGGGCGGAAAACAGGTGAATCCCGGGGCTTCGCCACCCATTGGGCGGTAGGAAGGATCGGGCACATCAGCACCAGGTGTCACGCAACGTGTTCGGTCGTGATCAGTAGGGAGTGCCGGGTGGGTCAGCCGGAGATGCAGCCCGAGGGTCCGCCTCAGGACGGGCGGGGGGACGGGGCGGCCGGGCCGCGGCCGGGCGATCTGACCGGGCGTGCGTTTCCGCTCGGGGACTGGGGCGAGCCGGCCGAGCGGTTGCACGAGCTGTACCGGTGGGTGGAGCAGTGGGCGCTGGAGACGGCGGACTGGTATCTCGCGGACCGGGTGTGGAAGCGGCGGAGTGCGCGGGCACTGCGCGCGGGAGCCGCGGCGGGGGCCGTCGCCGGGGCCGCGCTGCCGCTGCTGGATCTGACCGAGGTGGTCGCGGGGCTGGCCGCGTGGGGGTATCTGGCGCTGCTGCTCGCGGTCGCGTGCGTGGCCGTGGACCGGTTCTTCGGCGTGACCTCCGGCTGGATAAGGGATGTGGCGACCGCGCAGGCCGTGCAGCGGCGGCTGCAGGTGCTGCAGTTCGACTGGGCCTCGGAGAGTGTGCGGGAGGTGCTGGGGCCCGCGGAGGGGACGGCGAGCGAGGCCGCGGAGCGGTGTCTGGGCGTGCTGCGGCGGTTCTCCGAGGACGTGACGGAGCTGGTGCGGACGGAGACGGCGGACTGGATGGTCGAGTTCCGGACGGGGTCTGCTCCGATGGCGATCCAGTCGGCGGTGGCCGGGGGCGGGCGGCCGGAGATCGGGAGCGCGCAGGGACGGTTCCCGCTGCCGCCGGGTGCGGGCGCGCGGCCGAACATGCCCCGGCAGCGGCCGCCCGAGCCCAGGTGACGGCGACGGCGACGGCTCTTCCACCGACGCGGGAAGGCGGCCCCGGCCGGCCCAGGAAGACAGGAACCG
>Ga0307512_10002831_pt1 | contig 21121 bp, 30 predicted proteins | sample 14_EM_MG_FD_200267 | JGI IMG/M metagenome (GOLD analysis project Ga0307512, IMG submission 200267) | Populus trichocarpa ectomycorrhiza microbial communities from riparian zone in the Pacific Northwest, United States - 14_EM | ecosystem: Host-associated > Plants > Roots > Unclassified | place...
ATCGCGCCACGGAAAAGGGCGTCTCAGGGAGGTAGTTGGCTCCAGAGTGAAGAAGGGGATCAAGTTAAAAGCATACACACGGTGTGTTGAGAGTGGGGTTGTCGATGAGCGAATGCCAGCTTTGAGCCGAACGGGTTCTGGAAGTCACGACCCGTTCGTTCACCCCTCATACGGTTCAACTGGCACTGGCACCAACTCTATGCCATAACGATGCCCCCTAAAGCGCGTATCATCCGTAAGCCAACCGTTCCAGGGACAACAACGTCCCCAAAGCCTCCTCCAACCGCCCCTCCCGTGGTAACAATGTCTTCGTCCCCGATGAAACCGACCTCGTCCAACTCGACAGGCACGGTCGCCAATTCCAAGGAGGGCACCATGTTGCCGCCTCCTGACCCATCCCCCCCGAAAGCCATCCTTGAACCGGAGCTAGATTCGCTAGCAATTTGCCTTCGAGTGCGGAAATCTGCTAGCATCGCGTTTGCTGTACTGTCGTGTTTAACATGAAACCGTCAGAATGCTGCTGTGAAGACCAGCCAGGTACATGCGTTCTTCGCTGATACCAAGAGACTGTAAGTTCACCAGATATTTCTTTCCGTCAACTAGTCAAAACCTCGCCTCACCCGTGTTCGCAGCGAAATCAACAATTTCGCCACCCGTCCGCCCCATGCCCTCACCGATGCTTTATGTCGCGAAATCGAGAAGTACGATCAGATTTGTGACCTGATCGAGGCACAGCTGGTACAGACAATTCTCCCTCTTTGTCGTCCGCAGAGATGACACCGTATTCTAGTCACGCGCTATCGCAGTGCTTCAGCGAGACCTTGACCTTGCCAAAGCCAAGGAGCAGGCGGAAAGAGAAGCAGAGGCCCTGAGGAACTTACCCCCTCCAGAGCCGGAAGTCGTCCCAGAGGCTAGCGCGGACACTTCCTCCTCTGTTGTTCCTATGGACGTTTCCGGTCCATCAGCACTCGGAATCCAAAGGTCGTTCCCCGGGGCAGGCTCTTTCTCGGCAGCGCGTCGTCAATCGACGATATCATTGTCCTCCCTCAGCCGCCCACAGCTCCCACCCAAACTCGATTTGTCTTCCGATCAACTACGTATCAATCCCGCAGAGCTCGCTCAAGGTCTGGGAGGCGGCCTTCCCTCGCCTGTCACGCTGGCGCCCAAGTCTGGTCGCACAACCGCCACAAGTGAATTCCCGCCAGACTTCATGACTGCGTTGGTCTCAGAGATAGGAGCACGGCCCGTAGAAATTGATTTGACCATGTTGCCGGAAGAGGGCCACGCAGCAACCCACGTTGGCCTCGATCCGTCGCTTGGAAGCTCCGCCGACCGACCCATCGAGCTCGACCTGGAGCTGGAGGGGATCGGCATGGACGTGTCGCTGTTCGGAGAGGAACCCGCTAACGACATCTCCACCGCAAACCCATTTAACAATCCGCCGACAGCTGCCGGTGAGAATGCGTCATCACCACCGTCGCTGCTTGGGGCTTTCGACGAGGTTACTCAGGCTAGTGGGATAACGCTACCATTTGACATGGCCATGGACGACGTGGGCATCGACTTGAGCAAGTTCGAGCCAATGATGAATACTTCAGATCTGGGAATGATAGACGTGAACACTCTAGATCTGTTTAACATGGGTTCAGAGACGGTGACCCAGCCGGAGGGTCAGAACAGTGCAGGCGATACTTAGTATGTACTTAATTTCGTATTGGCCTCTGAGATACAGACAGGAAACAACTGTTCGTTCCTCATCTCCTACATCGAGCGACTCAGTAGGGTGCCTGAATCTTAGGATTACCTGAACACAGGACGCCCACTTGGGAATTAAATCATGCTATATCGCTCCGTTCAAGGTCATTTTAAGCAGGCGGCGTCAATACTGGTCATTTCCGCCACGTGAGGCATCGATGTCATGTCGTGGCTATACAATGCTTTCCCGCCTTCCCAGCTTCCGTCGAAGAGGATGTTCTGGGCGAATCCCCACACGCATCAGCATATCAGCCATCTCGCACGCAAACCTAGTCCGTTCCTCCTCATCTCCTCCCTTCGACTCGAGAAACTCCTTCACTGAGCGAGCAAGCCGACCTCTGGGAGCCTTGTCCACCTCTGCCGCAGGGACGACGGCGGCCGTCGCCATCGTGGCGGGGCTATCACTCCCCTTCCTTTTCTTCTTCTTACCCTTGCCCTTGCTCTCGCCTTTCGGCTTGGGCAGGGCAAGCAGCGGCTCCAGCACCTCCGTGCGAAAGCGCCTGTACGCAAGTGACAGAACTGGCACGACGCACTCCGGCGCGCTCCCCGCCTCCGCGCACGCTTCGGCCAGCGAGAGCTGTTCGGCCGTCGCGCCGTCCGGCGCGCCCCACCGGCGTAGCTCCGCAACACGGCGCTCGTGCATCTTCTCCGCGATTATCCTGTGTGCGGCTACGCAGCCCGGACGACCCTGCTCGTCTCCGTCTCCCCCCTTGGCTGCGGCCACGGCGGTCTGACCCTCTGCAAGCTCGGAGGATATGATGTTGCCGAAACGCAGCCAACCCTTGTCCTCCTCGACCGCGCGTTTGACGTACTGGCGGTTCAGGTAGTTCATCAGGCGGTCGATGGACCGCGCACCGGCCGAGTAGCGGATGAAGCAGGGCACGAGGTAGTGCACGAGCGCCGAGTCGTCCAGCGGTGCGCCGAGAAACAGTTCGCGCGCCACGTCTGCCAAGTATGTGTCCAGCCGGTCGTAGACGTCCTGACCTGGCGAATGCACGGTAGAGGAACCTCGAGGCGGCGGCGGTGGGGTGAGCGCCGAAGTGCCCTTGACAAGATGTGACGGTGGATGTGGAGGAGGTGGCGCTGCGACGGCATGGTGGGTAAAGTAGTTGTAGAGCACGGTGTGGATCCCCATGTGATAGTTTACGTCCACGGCCGGGGCCTTGGACAGATTGTTCGTCGGTGAGCGGATGATGTGGTCCAATGCGGGTTGAATGTAACTCCACAGGGCGGGTAAGGATGCAGATGGGTCAGCGCTCCCCGACTGCGGGTTTAGCAAGAGGTTCGACATCGTGCTCGCCTGCGAAACACCAGGCCGTATCTGTATATTTTTTTTCGGCCGACAGTCGGGCTAGCCGAATGAGCTATTATTTGCAAGTGGTCGTAAGTAAGTACGTAGCATCGACGAAAACTTGAAACAAGGTCACGACTGTTAGGTAAGCTAGCCCCGGTGGTATCGTTTCCGAGCCTTATCGGTCACCGAATAACGATAACTAGATGGAGATTTAAATATAACAACCTCCATACCAAACATAGTGTAGTCATAAATGGATGATAACATGCAAAGACACAGGGCTACACAGGTAATAACACAGATAACGAGACAATGTCAGACAACACCTAGGATCAAGGTAACCCGCACGCTATGAATATCCCCCAACGACGAAGATGTGGATGAGTCGACAGTCTTTTCGCCGTCGAGACATACTTCGCTCCGTAGCGAGCTACTCCTCCACCCCCAACTCTGACTGATAGCAAAATCGTCAGGGTTGCTCGTGAATCGCGTCACGGAGGAACCGGTGGCGTTGGCACAAGAGATCGTGAAGTATGCCGAAACCTTGGCCCTAGAATCGCGGTACGGTTGCGATGGAACAGTTGGCGGACCAGTGGCCGGGAGACTGCTTCCGGAAGTGGAGGAACTCGAAGGTGAGCCCTGAACAGGGGTACTCGAACGTGGGCTGGGTATCATGGGAAGTCCAGAGAAGGAATATTGAGTTGGGTATGCGGGCAAAATGGTCGGTGTCGGAGGTGTCTGGAAATTGCGTGACTTGTCGTCCGTTAGTTTATCAGTAGGAATTGATCCGTACGGAATTGACAATGGAGGGATGGGGTCGACGCTACTCTGCCTGTGAAGGTATACACCGAGCTGGGGACCTTGAGTCCTCTTCCGGAACATCTGGACGAACACGTTGAACAGACTGCCAGCATACCAGATCGTTTGCGAATACAGATGCGACTTCTCACGCAGTGACTCGACATCCCAGAACTCCACACCGAACCGGTAGGGGGGATAGGGAACCCAGCGTGTGGCGTCCGAGGCGCTGTCCGAGGTGCATTGGGCCGCAGTACATCGGTCATTCTTTAATCCAAAGAAAGCGGAAACAGACATTGAAGAGCGACCGGGGGCACGACGATTCGAGGAAGCTGACGAAAGTCCGAAAAGTTCGTTCATGGACGCATTCTCTGTGATGGCACACTCTCCTATGCGAGTCGATGAAGGGCTAGGAATGGGCCAATATGCGCGGTTTTCTTCGTCATTCTCTGAATAAGATAGTGCCTCCTTGATATCATCCTGGGTGACAGAAATCCCAAGTTCCTTGTGACGACTGGCGCCAGCTGGTGAAGCAGGAGGGGACAAGGGAGGTGGTCCAACGACTTTGTGTCGAAGTGTCGACTGGGTCCAATATGCTGCTTGTATGACGCGCTCGGGCACATAGAGGCGGCCTGTCGTTGGGGACCGGTCGTTAGATATGTATATAAGATCGTCGAAGGTCTGCGATGCCGACATCAGACTTAGACTCGGAACAATTTTAAGGGATAACAAGACAAACCATGTTTGCGTAGTAGATGCCCTCCAAGAACATCTGCGTCCATTCTGCTTCTTCTTCCTCTAGAATACCTTCGTTTCTGCGCAATTCCACGACTGCCTTGGCCAAGTCATAACGCTCCCTCTCCCCCTTAACGAAGAGCAAATCAGAAGATACTAGGGCACGGACCCACGTGGGGGTTAAACCCCCACGGCGCCAAATAAGCGGAAGTTGGGCGGGTGGAGAACAGGTTACGTCGGAAATGGGTGTGCGCCATCCGGACGCCGTTGAACGCCTGCCAATTGCGCGTGGTGGAGTCGCGACAGGTGCAAAAGGTACGGGTTGCTTCCCTAGACCGGCCGCTTGCTGCTCGTATACCAATATATCGGCACCCCATCTGGCCAGCCAACAAACGCACGCTTCCCCGATCTTGTCTGAGACAGCGCCATACAAGAATATTAGATCCGACCCAGTCTTGCCAAGGGTGGAGGAAGGAGAACCTGATTCGGAAGCCAACTCAGCCGGATCCTCTTTCTCGATGGACAAGCCTATGTCATTGGTTGCGCCGCCACAGGAGCCGTGAATCTGGTCCCCTACAGAGAGCGCTTCGAGGTTCTGGGAGAAGAATTCCACGTCCTGATCTTGTTCCAGCGTATTGGAGCCGAACGATCGCGGAGCACAGTTTAGTGATTCGGTCTTGACCAATTGTGCGACATGTTCTAGTCCAACTAGAGGATCCAGGTCCTCTTCTTGGGGTGGCCCGATGCCTTCTCCATATGCAAACCGGAGATAGTACATGACCGTGAAAGGCCCAATAGTACTAGTGATGGAGCTCAGCGCCTCAGCTGTCAGGGATGGTATGGAAAGGTAAAAGGAGGCGGCGAGAAGGGAGACAAGGAAGCGCGGAGTTGCCGGTTGGTGGCCTGGAGGGACGGGCGTAAGGGGTGGAGGATTTGGAAAGGATGGCGTTAGAGGATAAGATGGGGTAGGAACTATTCCTGGATCGACAAAGAGCGGAGGACCGCCGCCATACAACCGGGCGATGCATAATCTACATAGACCAAATAAATGATAAGGGATGTGATATACGGTCGATAAGAGCTGATGAGAACGTACTCGAAAGCTGTAATACATGTCAGAACGGGAATGGTGGGTCTGTTTGTGCGCAGTGAGGAAAAGAAAAGGCAACCACGTACCTGCCCGGGTGATATTTGTGTCGTAGAGTGTAAGTTCAATTGGACCTGAAGCGACGCGAGACCCTGGAGAGAAACCTTTATCCTCGGATTCGACAAACCCTCCCGTGAAAAGATCGCGGAAGAATTCCTCGAGGGGATGTAAGCGAACGGAAGATCAGAGCGAAAGGAGACTAAGGGTACACACTGCCTGGATGAGGACGACGCGATGGAACTTGTAGAATGCATCCCACGAACCGCAAATTCTTAGAGCTACATCGGAAGTTCTGCCTTGGAGGAATGAGTCGTAGATGTGAGCTTGGAACTCTGCGGGTCGTGGAATGGGAGAGACAACTGGGGAATTCATTCGGGGAGGATTGTAGTAGGTCGTTGACTGACCTCTTGACTTGTTATGTTGAGGACGGAGGGCGAGGCAAGAGGCACGGCTAAGAGGTACAGAGCGAAACGCGTGATGTCCCGTCTCGGACGGTCAGCAAAGCCTCCGATCCGTTTCGGAATCCACACACGCAACGTCATCTCCGTCATTATGGCACATCCACCTCCATCACGCTTTTCAGTTCTTTCGTCCTCTTCAGCAGAGCTACTTTCTCCCACAAACAGCTCAACACGTTTCTCTCTACCATCGGCCCCTTCGGTAGTCACTGCTCCAACAGGAACCCCGAAACCCTTATCTCGTCCAAACATTTATGACAGGCCCCTCAACAAGACACGCACAGCCGAGGTATCCGCTTCTGCTTTCGCTTTCCTCTTCTCAGAAGTGGTGCAATACATGCAAAAACGCGTAAGTGGCATTAACGATCTCGAACGTCGGTACGCGCCTACGATAGCTCTAACGCGTATCGGGTTCCGACTGACTTTCTCCTACAAGTTTGAACACACTAGGCTATCGAATCGGTACACGTGTTTTGGAGCTAATGGTATGGCGTGCCGAGTCAACGTCTAAGGCACCCAAACGCGAGATCCGATTTCTCCCAGTCCTCATGTCAATACACACCAACGTCTGGAAAACCGTTTTCGGAAAGCCGGCCGACGCAATCGAGAAAAGCGTAGAGAATGAGGATGAATGTGCGCCCACTAGCCATGGTTTCCATACCATGTTTAGCTCACGTAGCCACCTAACCACAGATATGATTATCGACAATGATCCGGTGATCACTCGTAATATCTCCGTTCCCCGCGACATGAGTCAGCTGAGCTGCTCTTCTTTTACGGCCGGCATAGTAGAGGCTGTGCTTGACGGCCTTGGTTTCGTCAGTCTTTTGTGGTTTTGTGGTCCCCTGGCTGACCAGTGTCTAGCCTGCTCGCGTAACCGCCCATAACACCCCCGTCGACGATTTCCCTCTCCGGAATACGATATTGATAAAGCTAGAGAAAAGCGTTCTCGAGAGAGAAGAGCTATTCAAATAAGTTTGAGGAGTAGGGAATGGAGCCAAACGCGGCTCGGTTCTAGAATTGTCGATATTTTTTTGTTTCTGTCCACTCACCTGCACCGCACCACAAACTCTCTTATCATTCCCAGTTCTGTATCTTTCTCCTGCCCTCCTATGGCAGTTATACGCAGGCTAGTCGTTTCCCCGTCCCTCATGAATAGCGCCTCGCCTTGGGCATCGGAACGGAACCAGCTCCAGGAGCTGTTCGATTGTCCTTACACGGGCGCCGTTACTACTAGAACGGCGACACTAACAGGCTTTAGGGAGACACCAGAACACACTGTGTGCCTTTCGTACCTGTGTCCCCCCTTGGCGTAGGCTGACACATCTCTGAGGTTGCCTTTACGAATGAGACTATCTCTTCTGTCAATTCGTATGGCTACTCGCCACATCCGTTGTCCGCCTACATAGATTACGTGGACGCCATCTTATCCAGCGCCCATGAAGGTTCGACCAAGCCGTTTGTCATAAGCATCACGTCTTCGTCACCAATCTCTCTCGCGTCCATGCTCGATGCCATCCAAACGCTTCGAGCTAAGTTTCGAGATAGCGAAGGCACGATATCGCGGATCGGAATCGAGCTCAACACGAGCTGCCCAAACATCCAGGGTTCCCCCCCACCAGCGTATCACATGGCTGGTCTCAAACCCATCCTCGACGTATTCGCACGCTACTTTCGGGAAGATCCGACGCTCGTGATCGGTCTCAAGCTTCCCCCGTATGTCTACTCGACCCAGTTCGACGAACTGCTCCAGGTCATCGCGACATACTCACGACCGTATCCGGGCGATGAATCGCGTCGCACAAGCCCGTTCGCATTCCTAACTTCGACCAACACGCTCGGGCAGACGCTCTTCTTCGCAGAACAGGCCGTGCCACTAGTCCCCTCTGGCAGTAAGACCGCGGACGCCTCGGACGGCGCAACAGAGTTTGCCCTGCCAGTGGCTCTGGGGGGACTGGCGGGAGAGGCGTTGCATCCACTAGCGCTAGGGAACGTTTACACCTTGCGCCGGCTACTGGATGCGCATGAGGACACTTCCCTCCGCGAGATCTCGATTATTGGTGTCGGCGGCGTGACCTCACGGGCGGCACACCTCCGCATGCGCCGAGCGGGGGCGTCGGTGGTTGCCTGTGCAACCATTCTCGTACGTGAGGGCGTGGGTGTCTTTGAGAAGCTGTCCGTCGGAAACAATAAAAGATCTGGGCGCGGTGGAGCCGATGTGGAGGCATGGCGTACAGTACTATAGTGCCTGATGATTCCGTGTGAACGCAAACCTAAATGAAATCTTGCACGGCCGTTGAGAGATTATCTTTTTTCTTTAATCATGTAATTTTCCCCTAGGCACCAGCGGTATTGTTATGGTACATAATAATTACATGCTGGGCAATGATGTGCTACAAGTCTACCTAGAATACAACTGCTCGGGACGATAAAAACAATCAAAAATGGGATAAACGGGCCCAAGGTAAAGGATAACAAAGGAACTAGTAGCACACACCGCCTTCCTTGGCAGGGTAATTTGATGCGGCCGTTTAACGGGGAGGCTCGCAACAACTCGGAAGTTAGTGTGGGTAGACACGTAAAGCAGGGAACCACAGTAACGGCATGGAAAATTAAAAACACTACAACACACGACACACAAACACCAGCGAATAGATGTAAAGTTAGAATGGGACTGGCAAGACGTCGATGAACCCACTGCCTCAGAGGGGGGAGGACGGAGAGGAGTGGAAGAGTTAGAGGGAGTAGACTTGGGGTGGCTTACACGATGCGATTTCTGGGGTTGTCAATTGGTGGCGTCATGGAAGGGCAAAAATTTAGATTGATGGTACCAATTCGAGAAGAAGAGGATGGCTCAGGTTCGGGATCAGCGGCCAAATAGGGAGGAAGCCATGCTGGGAAAGAGGTCCTGCGAGGTGCCGGTAAACCCGTGGGCGGCTGCCAAACATGGTCAGAGGGGTGCAAAATAGGCCATCGGAGAGCTCGTGTGGAAGAAGTTATTTGCCTGGAAAATAGGCACATTTTGGTAAGCGGAACTCTTTGAGGGATCCGATGTGCTCTGGCCGAAACCGGAATTAGGGACGAATGAGTGAAATGCCGGAAACGAGACCGATCCTTGGGTACCACTGATCGGAGGGTGGTTCAGATTCAAGTCATCGATCCGGCACTGTAATTGTTGGTCAATTTGAAAGTCTTGAGTTGAATGATTGTATGACGGGGAAAGGAGACTAGCGTAACCGTCGAGTAAATGATCAAAGTGGAAGGAATGCGAATCATGTGCAGGCTCCGCAGCCACGGCCTGAGGTTGGTCAATGATAGGTGAGTAGTTCGAGAGGGTAACGTCCCCCGCCCAGGGTACAGATTGCGAATTTCCTGTGAAGGTGTCCCACAAGGTTTCGAGGTCGAGAAATGTTGTTGGCTGCGATGCCCAGCTGTGCGTTTGGTTTATGTCAAAGGAGGGTGAAGAAGGGGTGATGGAGGACGAGTCAGGAGAGGCATACGGCAAGCCCTCGGAAAAAGAAGGGGGGAAGGTAGCATTGGCACTAGAGTTCTGCTTTTCCCCGGCGCTGCGTTTATCATATTCTGCTAGTGCCTCGTGTAGAGCGTCGCCAGTCAAGCCTTGCGAGACAAGCCTGGCAGCCTCTTCATTCCGTAGCAATATTTCTGGTTCATTACGTTTGGTTTTGCGTTTCCGCCTGTCTCCGCGAGGCTTCGGTGTGAAGCGATAGCCGGGATACTTAATGGAATGCTCCACCTTCGCTTGGTAGGCTGCGTCCTTGAATCGTTGTTTGGCCTCCGGAGGTAGCTTTCTCCACTCGCTCGAGGCCATGCGGTTGAGTTGTCTGTGATCCTGTTCGATGCCAGTAAGGAGAGATTTCCTCTTCGCCAGCCAGTCGGTCTTAAAAAGGAAAAAGCAATTGAGTGGGCGCGGGACATGATTGGGGCTGCGTCTTTGGCTGCTGGTTCTCAGAGGAACGGGAGCATCGTCCTCAGGCGGGGTAGATGACTTTGCTGAGTACAAGGTAGCACCCGCAGGGGGTAGATACGGAATGGGGGTTGCTTTGGGGAAGGAGCAGAGAGATTCATCCCCATGTTGCTTGGAAGAGACTCGGTTCTCGGGCTGGGATTCAAGAATGGCTCTGTGTCAAACATCAATTCGGGCGAGCATGGAAGACACTGAGTCAGTCACGCACTGCTCGGAAGCAAAGACATTGCGGTAGGATTGCCAGTAGACACCATTGGGAAACGGGGCAGGCTGATGAAGCTCAGACATGACAAGTGCCTAGAACCAGCGCAAGTGATCCGGAGGGGTGAAGAAAGCAGGCCAACCCCCAGCCATTTGTAGTCAGAAGGCGCGACATCGAGGTGCCTTTCCAGCGAGCGATTATCGATAGAGTAATCGTCGTAGAGCGAGTTTGAGCGCGGACCTGAAAATTAGTCGGTCCTCCCACAAAGAGCGCGAGCGGCTAGTGGCGTAGATAATCTCACCAAGGTGTCGGTTCTCGGTGACCACATTCGCTCAGACCGACCCATCAAGTCGGCCAGCGAAACGTCCAAATAAAGAATACGGTTCGCATCACGTGTGAACTTTCGTCACATCGCGTCCGAGAGCCGAGCACCTCTCACATTCAACCGACAATGGCTACAACTGCCCGCAAACAAGCACCTCGTCTTGCAAAGCCTGTCGGACGTTACTGGAAAGGAAAGGCACCAAAGGGTGCTACTGACCTTCCTTCTGATGAGTCTGATGGGGAGGAAGAGGAGGTACCGCAAGAGGAAGGTGACATCGCTTTCGCTGGCGAACAAGAATTTTTACACGCCGAAAATGATGACGAGGAAGAAGAAGAACAGGGGCAAAAGGGGTACAAGACGGGAAAGATGAGTGTCGCTTTGAAGAATGTCAATATATCCAAGGAGGGAAAGGTTATTATCGCCGGTAGGCAAGAAGTAGGTAGAACTGAGACGGAAGGTACGCAATGTTTTCCATCCGATCATTACCAATAATTACGAGAACTATCTAGAACTATCTGAGGAAACGGGAGATGAGTCTGATCAGGCTGCAAGTGGAGATGGGACAGATGAGGTGCGTCAGACCCCATATTACATGGCTCTCACTAAACGGTTATTCTAGTCTAGCGAATCCGAATCCGAATCGGAAGAGGAGAAACCTAAGGTTCAATTCCGGCCTGTTTTCGTTCCAAAGTAAGTCTTCTGCCTTACGACAATCATACCCCTGCTCCCCTTTGTCCCATCTTTGCCCCATTAAGGTCCATTTTCACAGACGAGGTCGCGTGACGGTTGCCGAGAAGCAGGCTTTGGCAGAGGACTCCGAGGAGGCTATCCGAAGGAAGGAAATTGAGGCGGAAGAGAGGAAAAAACAGAGTCACGATCTAGTTGCGGAGAGCATCCGGCGAGAGCTCTTGGAAAGTGCGTGAAAAATATCCCTACAAGTGGATATCACCTCTTACGCTTCTGCAGAGGAGAAGGAAGAGGAAGTTATCGACGTTGATGACACAGATGGTGTTGATCCGTCAGGCGAGTTCGATGCTTGGCGGCTTCGGGAACTTGCTCGGATCAAAAGAGACAAAGAAGCCGAAATTGTCCGTGAACAGGAACGTGAAGAGGTTGAGCGACGACGAGCTTTGCCAGAGGAACAACGACTCAAGGAGGATCTTGAACATGCAAATAAGTTGCGGGACGAGAAGCCCAAAGGCAAGCAGGTGTTTCTGCAGAAGTATTGGCATAAGGGTGCTTTCCATCAGGTGTGTTCGTCCTCGACCACTCACGTGCATCGCCTGATCATATTGTTGTAGGACCAAGATATTCTTAAACGACACGACTTTACAGAGGCGACGGAGTCGACGATGGATGTCTCTCTCCTTCCACAGGTTATGCAAGTAAAAAATTTTGGCAAACGCGGACGGACAAAATACACCCACTTGGTGGATCAAGACACGACTGTTGGAAACGGTGGATTTGGTGGTTCTGGGCCTGTCAAAACAGGAGGGATGGGCACCGATGGTGGCGGTTGCTTCCTTTGTGGAGGCCCACATATGAAAAAGGGTACCTCACATGTTCCTCCCGACGACTGCCTTTTTCATATCTTGTCTAGATTGTCCTCAATATGCCGATACGGTTTCGGGGAAACCGGGAACAGGGCCAAACGCTGCGCCAACCGGTGTTCGCAACGAACGTCGGTCCTGGAGAGATGATGATGGGCGCCAGCAGCGTCAAGCCCGCGAAAGTTACAGAGCTCATGACCGCGAGAGATTAAGGGATGATCGGGACGGCCGCGACCGATATCGTCCAAGAAGTGCAGAGCGAGGTGGACGCGGGCGCGACTATGAGGATCGAAGCCGGTTCTCAAGGGACGAGAAAAACAAAGAAACATGGAGGGACCGGCGACGGTCGCGATCGCGGTCGGTGGAGGCTAGGAGTGACGGAGATGAAAAGCGACGCCGAGTGGGTTGACCCCACTTGGTATATGCATCATCCCCAGCATCTCCTCCCTTCCCGTGTGCGGCGCGTGTTTTGATCCGATGCTGATCAAAAGAGGGCTACTTTCAGCGCGCTAGGGTCAAGTGGTGGTTGTCCATTCCACGGTTGGCACACGGGTGGCACCAGCGCTGTAGGACTGTGGTGCTCTATTGGCGCACATTAGATACCTTTCATAGCAAACGGATATGCGTCGATCCTCGTCAAGGATAAGCGGGTGAACTAAGGTTAACTACCCACATGGTGCTATGCCGAAGTAGTCCTAGCCTAAACCCAAGCTATGAATAAAATGTAGTTTGAGTGAGCCATTCGAGGCTCGGCAAATTGGTTGAACAACGCTGTGACGTAAGGTATAACATACAATCTCTCCGCTCCAAGACAAGGTATTGGCTCTCTTTCAACTTCATTGGTTAGAGCCGATCCCACCAAACTAACTAGCTTTAGTCTCATGTCAGAGATGTCCCTTAGGCTACGACGGAAATTACTTCCTACACAAGTCGTAGCTAAAAGTGCGCCGAAAAGGTTGCTGTTCGATTTTCCTTTCCAAGACGCATGAAACAGCATCTGAGTGGGTGCTCGCGCAGGGCTAGAACATCAGGGCCGGTATATAAAATATTTTCCATCTTTTTTCCGAGAACGACCATTTACAGTATCACGAGGAGACTAAGGTAAGGAGACAACGCGGTGGCGATGTCCCTACTAATTAATGATTAATAAATCTCACTAATTTCAATAAGCAAGGGATGTCCGCTTCTGCAGCTTTTGGCAGACGCTCTTGGCATCTGGCACCTCCTTACCACCTTCGGACCTGGGCTCGGAGACAAAGAGTACTGAACAGTAATGACTAGCCGATCTTCTCACCTCCCGCAAAAGGGTGGAGCTGCGGATTCTGGTCTGCTCCTGCGATATCGGCCTTGCTCCGCTCTGTACACCCCACACCAGCGTGCGGTATCCAGCACAAAGATTGGGCTTGTCGAATGTGAGGTCCACAACTTTGAGAAAAAGTGTGACCCCATTTGTATGCCCTTTTTTTGGTGGCGTTCGCTTAACTTTTGGACCTCGTGAACCTCACCCCTCCCTCCTTCCCCCTTCTCCTTTTCATTGTTCATGTGCTCGATCAGGTAAACACGCCCGATGCCGTTCACACTGCCGGGTTAAACGGGGAAGTGGCGCATTGACGCGCAGATGTGCTCTTTCCTGTTGAGGCAGGCGCCAGTGCTTCTCGAGGCAGTCAAGCCGGCATGGGGGCAGCCACTATCTTCAGCTCACCACGCTCTATGCTTGATGTGTTTTTCCGACACTCAAAATTCTCTTAATAGTCCCCTCGTCGACGCTATCCCATCGTACATTGTGGAATGGCCTGAGAAGGATACAGTGAAGCCTCAACCTCGATTACCTCTTCATCCGACATCGCCTATGACGGCGTATCGGACAGAGGGGGGAACATTAAGTGTTCTGACTGCGCTAAGGAATGTCCATACCGTCCCACACTGCCCTCCTATATGCGGTTTTGGGGGGGGGGGGGGTGCTCGCCTTTGCATTCCCTTTTGCCTTCTATGGCCAGCGTTGTATTCTTCTCGTCCACTCGCAACGCCTTTCTCGTGTCCATACAGGAAGGCCTCCAAGGAGCTGTCATGGGCACGACAGCGTCGACAGGTGGAGATCATGACACCATGCGGTCCAATCGCAAAGATCGCAAGACTAGATATGATGGCGCACATTAATGAAGGGCACGTGGCTCCTAGTTTCCCTGCCACACGCACAGCGCTGCGGGACGACGGTCAAAACTACCCAGTGAACGAGTTACTTGCAATTGGTGCGTTCTGGCTTTCGTTTTCTCCTGAAACCTTAAGTCTTCACTCGGCATATCGGCCAAATGCAGTTCAAACCTGCAAAATTTAGATTTCATTTGGCTGACAGTACATTCATTCATGATTCATGAGATGACGCACCATTACGTCGTCACGCATGGCGTCCGTAATGTCGTTGCGCGGTTATCGAGCCATATTCCGACTTTGCAGCTCGCAGATCCACCTTGGTACCCCCGCCACGGCGCCCCTGCCAGCGCGATTGACCTGGATGCGCCACGATAGCCTGTAGCGCAGCAGAGGACTTTGCGCTGCACTCTGGCCTTGAGCGCGAATCACGCTGCGCCTCTCGTTAATGTACATAAGTGCGCATTACTAGAGAAGCGGGCTACCCGATCTCCATTTCTGTGGCGCGGTCGAGGGAATGCCTCTCAATTTGCGTAAGGACAGTGTCAACTACGCAGATGATAGTCTGGTTTCTGCGAACCATCGCGATCGGCGTGGTATCAACGTCTTAATTATCTCATCGCCTGGACCTGTTGAAGGAAAGTCCTCGGGTGCGGAGCCGACCGGACCATTGCTCACGTAGATGTATGCCATAACCTTATGCATACTTTCCCGCCCTGCCAGCAGGGCGGCACGGTGACTCCTCAAATAGCCAACTTGACCCCGCGTCATGGGAGTATGTACCATGGTTCACTTGGACCGAGCACTGCTGATACGCACGAGCGAATCTGGGAGTCCGTCCGCTATGCGCAGACGAGGAAGACGTGGCGTGTGTAGGGCCCTTGCAGGGAACTGCTCGGCGCAGCTCGGCTCCTTGGTTGCGGGGTTTAGGGTGGCGGGCACACGCACTCACCGCAGGATTACTATTGTTGGAAGGGTGTGTGGTGGGCGAAAGGGAGATTGTTGGGCACGGAGGCTTGAGGTTGTGAAGGCAGAGGTGTACATGTCACATGGTTAGTATCTACCCCTCCCGGTTATGCATTTTACACTGGGATCTCGCATGGATCATCTTTGAGTTGGGCTGTCTCCCGTCTACAGCCGGGATGGCTGAGATGGCGTGGCGCGGTGGGTGATGCCATGATATGACCTGACCAACATAGTGTAATATAAGAACGGCAATGTGGGATTTATGTGATCGAAAGTGATCATTATAGCGTGGACTACATGCGTCAAGGACGGGGTAGAGTACAAGTTTTAATGACTAGGGGGCACTGGGGGGTAAGTGGGGTGACCTGACGACGGACACGCTCTCGATATCGAGAACCGCTAGACGTGAATTATTAGATTTCAGCATGTAACCAGTAAATTTTCTCCGACATACGTCTGAGGGTTCAGAGTCATTGGTGAGGATTTGACGTCTGGTGCCAGCCTGAGTGCGGAATCGGCCTCTCTGAATACCGGCCAGGACTCGGAGCTGATTGAACATGAAGATGCACTCTATGATACTGCCTTTCAGGTTATGTCGCTGATGCGCCCGGGGCCCAATCCCATCCTTGCAGTTCGCCTCGGCATCGGGGAATCCAGCCGTGGCCGACAGACATTCGTTATATCTAAATGGAACGAACTGCAACACCTGTAACTCACCCCTACTACGTCGGGCTACTGTACCTGCACATATCGTTGTGTTTTCCAAATCTATGTTGTTCGACCGCTGACACTTCCCTTGATCATAGTGGTTAGGACAGAGGACGAACGGTTGTCAGCGTTGAGGAACTTTTATCTCCATTCTTTTTATCGGAGAGAGGCTCCTATGGCCCATACCAGCCAATACTATTGCTAAGGGTTCCGGCGATGGGGAGACTGCGACATCTTTGTCGATTAATACCAAGCTACCGTCGGCCTTCGAACTCGGGGTCCTCCCACGGATTTTGGAGATATTGACGTCGCCAATTGTCAGGGGCGCTCTGATATCCTCGTTTGTGTGTTCAGCACCGCTATGTGTGGGCTCCTGCAAATGGCAAGGAAAATGAATGTAAGCTCTGCAAGTCGCAAAAAGAGAAAAAGGAAACAAAAGTGAAGCATGGTAAGGATGGCGACGATGAGTATAGCTACGCACTGCGCTTGCCCTCCTTCGTCCTTCCTGTTCACCTCCGTACAACGTTGGACCACAGGTTTCATCAACGGGGGAAGGGTGCCCACATTGTGTCGCGTACTCCTGCTCTAGCCCGAGCTCTTCATTTGCCGTGAGCTCGCGTAGTTCGACGCTTTGCATGGGCACGTGGTATTTCTGTCGTGTTTCCATCGGTGAGAGGCATGGTTAGAGATGTCTTGAAAATGAGGGAAACCGTTACTGCCGAAGACGGCGGTGGTAACGGGTCTTGATGTCCAATGTTCTGAGACCAACAAGTCGACGAATGTCAATACCCTAGGGAACGACAGTATCACAGCAGACACGTGACTAAACGGTAGCCGTCTGGGGCGGAGACTTTGCGGCACAAACAGCCTCAAATCTTCAAGTTGCGCTGCGATTATAACATAAAGTCCCAGCGGAATCCAACGTGTGATCATCACCTTCGAGTCTTTCTTACTACAACCCTTTGGTACTATGGCTACACAACAGGATCGCCCCCGAGTCCCCGATGTCAAGTTCAGAGTACTCATCATCGGAAGAGCGAATGCAGGGAAAACAACCATATTGCAGAGAGTTTGCGATACGACCGAGAGTCCGGAGATCTACAGGCTTGGTCCAGGGGGAGATCGCTATCACGTATGCTCTCGTTCCTGATGAGACCTTCGATCTCATCGTCTAGCCAGGTTCAACTCGACCCCACAACAGAGGTTTGACCGGCTTATGATTGTCGGCGATGGCTGACCTTGAGAGTCCTGCTTGCAGCGTGGCCAACACGAGATCAACGATGAACTCATCTTCACAAACCATGATGGCTATATTTTCCACGACTCCCGCGGATTTGAGGCAGGCAGTGAAGACGAGTTGAAGGCTGTACAAGAATTTGTCAAACGCAAGTCGCAGGAGAAACGACTGAAAGATAGATTGCATGCGATCTGGTTCGTTCTTCCGGTTATCAACGGTTGTAGATTCACAAGGTCACGGTTGCTTTTCAGGTACTGCATTCCGATGGACAATAACCGGCCAGTGCTAGATTTACAGTATTTTGAGGCAATTTGCCCGGACAAGAATGGTATGTCTATGTTGAAATGTGACTCTATGGATAGAGATTGACACCCTGATGTGGGATTTTCAAGTTCCTGTAATAGCTGTGTTTACGAAATACGATCAATTCAAGCGCGACATCAAGATGAAGTTACAGGATGAAGGCCGTGATCCAGAAATGGACCTCAATGCTGAAGTGGAAAACAGATTCAATCAGCATTATCTGGCCAGGCTTAACGGACCTCCCCCATTTATTCGTCTGGAGAGTGAGGATTGTGATGTTGTTAACCAATGAATGCGTGCTGTATTAATGTCCGTCCTGCAGGGATGCAGAAGCATGGAGAACGTTGTGCTAATCTCATTGAAATGACCGCCAATTCACTTAGTGACGGCGTGGTTGCCCTGATGCTTCTGGCTGTACAGAGGGATAACCTAGAGCTCAATATAAAGCAGGCCATTAGATGGTAAGGTCTTATGCCTAGCAGGACAATGACAAGATGAGTAAAGTCCCATTCTAGGACCCATCGTGATTTTGAACAATGGAAAGGGAGTTCAGTTATAAAGAAGATTATCAAATGGTGAGTTCTTATGCATAGCAGGACAAGAATAAGATGAGTGTAGTCCCATTCTAGGACCCATTGTGATTTTGGGCAAGGAAAAGGAAAAGGGAGTACAAAAGCAGTGATAAAGACATGCATAATAGGCTTTCTGTCACTCTGGGTAAGCTGCAATACCATGGTCTAAATTGTCATTTGCTGAAAGAATGTTACTACTAGTATTGGGTCAGTCATTTCTTCTTTACCCTTTTCTTTCTGTGTCCTGATTTGTCCCTCCCTCTGTGGTCTCCAGGATGTGAGTGCTGCTTGCTCAATCACATTATTTCCATGTCCTGACTTGTCCCTCCCTCTCTGGTCACCAGAGAGTGAGTGCCCCTTGCTTGGTCAGTTTCTTTTTGTGTCCTGACTTGTCCCTCCCACTGTGGTCTGCAGGAAGTGAGTGCCCCTCATGCTTGCTTGGTCAGTTTCTTTCTGTGTCCTGACTTGTCCCTCTCTCTGCCAGTTTGTGAGTGCCACATCACTTGGTTGGTTCCATGTCCTGACTTGTCCCTCCCTCTGCTGTCTCCAGGAAGTGAGTACCCCTTGCTCAGTTGGTTTCTTTCCATGTCCTGACTTGTCCCTCCCTCTGCTGTCTCTAGTTAGTAAGTGCCCCTTGCTTGGTCACTGCCTTTCTGTGTCCTGACTTGTCCCTCCCTCTGCCATCTCCAGGAGGTGAGTACTCCTTGCTTGGTCAGTTTTTTTCTGTGTCCTGACTTGCCCCTCCCTCTGCTGTCTCCAGGATGTAAGTGCCCCTTGCTTGCTTGGTTTCTTTCCATGTCCTGACTTGTCCCTCCCTCTACTGTCTCCAGGAAGTGAGTGCCCCATTGCTTGGTCAGTTTATTTCCATGTCCTGACTTGGCCCTCCCTCTGCTGTCTCCAGAGAGTGAGTGCTCCTTGCTTGGTTGGTTTATTTCTGTGTCCTGACTTGTCCCTCCTTCTGCTGTCTCCAGGGAGTGGGTGCCCCTCACTTGGTTGGTTTCTTTCCATGTCCTGACTTGTCCCTCTCTCTGTGATCTCCAGTCTGTGAGTACCCCTTGCTTGGTCAGTTTCTTTCTGTGTCCTAATTTGTCCCTCCCTCTGTGGTCTCCAGTTGGTAAGTGCCCCTTGCTCAGTCAGTTTCTTTCTGTGTCCTGACTTGTCCCTCCCTCTGCTGTCTCCAGTCTGTGAGTGCCCCTTGCTCAGTTGCTTTCTCTCCATGTCCTGACTTGTCCCTCTCTCTGCTATCTCCAGTCTGTGAGTGGCACTCAGTGTGTTGGTTTCTTTCTGTGTCCTGACTTGTCTCTCCCTCTGCTGTCTCTAGGAAGTGAGTACCCCTTGCTTGGTTGCTTTCTTTCCATGTCCTGACTTGTCCCTCCCTCTGCCATCTCCAGTTTGTGGGTGCTCCTTGCTTGGTCAGTTTCTTTCTGTGTCCTGACTTGTCCCTCCCTCTATGGTTTCCAGGATGTGAGTGCCCCTTGCTCAGTCAGTTTCTTTCTGTGTCCTGACTTGTCCCTCCCTCTGCCATCTCCAGAGAGTGAGTGCCCCTTGCTTGGTCAGTTTCTTTCTGTGTCCTGACTTGTTCCTCCCTCTGTGGTCCCCAGATGGTGAGTGCCCCCTGCTTGGTCAGTTTCTTGCTGTGTCCTGACTTGTCCCTCCCTCTGTGGTTTCCAGTTTGTGAGTGCCCATTGCTTGGTTAGTTTCTTTCTGTGTCCTGACTTGTCCCTCCCTCTGCTGTCTCCAGAGAGTAAGTGCCCTTGCTTGCTTGGTTCCTTTCCATGTCCTGACTTGTCCCTCCCTCTGCCATCTCTAGTTGGTGAGTGCCCCTCACTTAGTTGGTTTCTTTCTGTGTCCTGACTTGTCCCTCCCTCTGCCATCTCCAGTTGGTGAGTGCCCTTGCTTAGTTGGTCTCTTTCCATGTCCTGACTTGTCCCTCCCTCTGCTGTCTCTAGTTGGTGAGTGCCCCTTGCTTGGTTGATTTCTTTCTATGACCTGACCTGCCCCTCCCTCTGCCATCTCCAGTCTGTAAGTGCCCCTTGCTCAATTGGTTTCTTTCCATGTCCTGACTTGTCCCTCCCTCTGCCATCTCCAGTCTGTAAGTGCCCCTTGCTTGGTCAGTTTCTTTCCATGTCCTGACTTGTCCTTCAGTCTGTGAGTGTCCCTTGCTTGGTCAATTCCCTTCTGTGTCCTAACTTTGTCCCACTCCTTCTCCAGGGAGTAAGTACCCCTTCAATTTGCCCATCTGTTTTCGGTATACTAACGTGTTCCCCCCTCTCTATATTCTTCAGAAAGTGAACCTTTCTTTTGTATCTGCTTGCTCCCTGTGTTCTCACTTCTTTTCTTCTCTGCATCGCAGCTATTATTCAACAAACTACTATCTTTTAACTCTGATGTACTGTGGTTATTTTTTATTATTTCATCTTGGTTTCACCAATGCACTTTCAGCTGCCTCTCTGTGTATCTAGTGATGACACACATCACACCATGATTGGTACATTTCCGCTATATGCATCTGTATTTTCTAACATCCAAAATAGTGACACTTCTTATTCTGGACCGTGCCTCCCTTTTTTATGCCTCTCCATCCCATCCGACTCTCAAGAATGCTTTGGATCAGGCATGTTCCCAATACAAATCTTCTGATACTCATAATGTGGTCAAAGAGCAGTTTTCACTACCTCCCGAACAATATTCCATTTTGCAATTCACAGAGTTTGTACTTAGTCATCATTTCCAATAATTGCTCTTTGCTTTCCGCTATTCATCATGTCTTCTGATTTGTATGGGCTGTTTGACATCTGTAAACAGAAGAGAACAGTCCCCATGATAAACAGATACATCAGGAAAACCCCTAATTTGCTTTTTGTTACTTTTTCATGCTTTTTCATGCTTTTTTCAAAAAAAGCAGAAAAAGTATGAAAAAGCCCAGTCCTCTACTTTT
>Ga0307512_10002833_pt1 | contig 21114 bp, 10 predicted proteins | sample 14_EM_MG_FD_200267 | JGI IMG/M metagenome (GOLD analysis project Ga0307512, IMG submission 200267) | Populus trichocarpa ectomycorrhiza microbial communities from riparian zone in the Pacific Northwest, United States - 14_EM | ecosystem: Host-associated > Plants > Roots > Unclassified | place...
GGACCGAATCTTTAACCTTACGATTCCATATTTCACTGGCCCATAGTGAGTCGCTTATACTGGGATGCGCCCCAATGTGGTGACTACGTCCAGTTCATATTTATGTAGACACGCGCAAGCACCAAGCTGTATACATAGCCTACAGCAAGGCGAGTGAGTGATACATAATGAGGTATTTGTAGCGCGGAATAAATTGGTAACCCGTCTCCATCTGATATGTATCGGGTTGCCTCCAGCATCAATGCCTGGCGCTCGTTCCCAAATCTCCCCCAACTCTGTCTCTACGATCCCCCACACCATCTCAAAAGGGTTTAGATCCGGTGACTGCGTTGGCCAGTCCAGAATATCCATCCCATCCAGCTCCCTATACGCAATAGCGTGCTGTTTGTGCCCGGAGCGTTGTCTTCCTGAGAAATTGCCCACCCGTACTCGTCGCAACATTGATGTCAAAAGGGAGCCATTTCAGGTTCTAGGGCAGTCCGCACGTATGTTAGGAGTCGATCTTCGCTTTTCCGGGGATGCACACAGATAAGATCGGACTTCATGGTACTACAAAATGCCCTCGGATCACCTTGGAGTTGCGGCCGGAGTGAAAAGTCTTGTCGATGCAGTCGAGACGATACTCCTCACCCTCTCTACGGACGACCAAAGGCCGGTGCCCAAAGCCGACTATCGAGAAGGAAGATTCGAGTGTCCAATTCGCTATCTTCTGCTCTTCCTTTGTCCAGTGTAGACGTGCTTGACACCAGACCACCCGCCTCCCTTGCCCCCGTGACTGACACGGAACTTCTTCCTAGGCACCCTCTTGTTGCACCAGGCAGCCGGGCCAGTCCTGACCTCGGCCTGGACTGGTCTGTGAGAAGCATTCCACGCTGATCTACGGCCCGCGGACCCACGGGTTTTTTTTGGAGCCGGCCTGGTCTGGACAGGGTCGAATGGCGGGCTGCGCGAACGAGGGAGACCTCATGATCCACTAGCGTCTTACTAATATCTTGGGCGGGGAGTGTTTCCAGGTTTTGGATGCAACTCGGAGCTTTCGGCCACCACCACAGCAGAGAGAAAACTGCACAGGCCCGGAAAAGCACCGGAAAGGTGATGCGAACAAGATTATCCAAAAATTCTGTTAATCGGAGAAGAGATGCTGGAGCTGTACTAAGTGAAATCCGGTTGGCATTTCTTGGGTTTCCGGGTTTTGGGGAACTTTGGGCCACCACCACAACAGACAGAAAATCGTATACGCCCGGAAAAGCACCGAGGAGATAAGGCCTAAGCTCCCCTTTGTCCTCACCCCAGGCTGATGCCCTTTGTATGTGGGCAGAATGGGCTGCCTACGACTATGTATCTCTAATCGAATCAACCACCTTCATCTCTACGGATCCCTATATTCCAACACCGATCTCATTCCGGTGTCCGCTTCAACGCTCTACGGGCGGTTGGCTTGCGGTTCCCCGCGGCGACGCTTGACTAGGTATATTTTTGAGAGTACTAGGCTACTAGCGTTGGCCTGCGGGCGCCCGCCGGCCGGCCTGGGTCAAGGCAGTCCGGCCACTGGGACCATCCAGCCGGACTGCGTCATCAGAAAGCCCGGCCCGGACTGGACCGTCCCAAAAGCCCGCGGGCTGGCCGCGGGCTGGCCGGACTATTGAGACCCCTGTGTTGCACTCCATCCTTTGCATTGTATGCTTCACCGTACGAGCCGGACACGCACGGACACGCACAGGCCATCTCTAGAACGATAGTTTCCCTGCTGAGGCGTCGGGTGCGGGTATCGCGGGCAACAGAGGCTTCGAGTCGGGCTATTTCTTAGCCGTCGGAGATCACAGGTCTGCCGAGGGGGGGGGGCGGTGGAAGGTCCGGGACCTCCTTGCCGACGGGAGGTAGCCAGGCGGTGCGAGACTTCCTCTCCGCAACGGATGTGGGGAGACCGATCCGGCTGAGGAAGACACGGGAGCGAAGTGTCGGAATAAGAGCGCAGGGAGCGGAAGGAGGAGAGGAGGGCGGAGGCGGAGGAGCTGAGGTCGAGGAAGAGCAACCGCTTTTCCTTCCCACGCCCTCCTTCATGGCATCTGCGGGAGAGTGCTAGGGGACGGGTCCCTTTTTCCTTTGCTCTTTCTTTGGCACGGACTCATTTCCTTTCCGGTTTCTTTGGTGCGCAGCCATTATCTCGGGACAGGCCCGGGCGGAGGGCAAAGGGAGCATGCGACGAGCCGCCACGCGCAGACTACAGACTGGAAACGGACTGTGCATATCTTCGCCATGATCTACCTAGGTCGCATGCGAACAACAATTAAACAAAAAAAAATAGCTGCAGCTGTAAAATCCGCGACCGCGGATCACAAAGGGTCGACGCCGGCGGCGTGGAAGTTGTTGGACGTTGTGAGGGCTTCGATGCAGGCGGTAATACGAAGGCGGGAACAGGGAGGTACCTTACATATGGTTGGGGGCACCTTTAATTTTCAACCCCGGTTTTCCTCCTCAACCACATCTAGATTAAAAAGAAGATTGGTCCGCGATAGAGCAGCACGGAAAGCAGGTCGGGCGAATGCTCAAAAAAAAAATAGAGGCATGGTGAATGAGAATGTGGCAGGCAAAGATACTGTTTGTGTGGCAAGGGTCCGAAATGATACTCCTAGCGTCTGCACTAGGCTGCGCACCAGCCATTAAGCGACGCTATACTGGTTTAGGTAATTCGAGTGCTCTTGCATGAATTAAAAATAGAATGACTAAGTATATAGACTACGCAATGTGTGAATTGTGTATCCTCAGATTGCCTTGGTACGCGGATTGCAGTGGTGCGCATCGGCAGCCCCCAGTCTAAGAGTGCCACATATATTGGGCTATCGGCGTAAATGCAAATGATGACTGTTAGCAACACTGAGATGCGCATTGCGATCGCCTCGCCGATGCCGATGCGCTACATAAATCATCACTCGAATGACAGTGCCAGAGCGCAATGCATACCCTACCTTCCACCGTTCGCTATTCCCACCTTTCACCGGTCCGGGCCCGTGTAGGTACTCAAAACACGACATATCTCCAAACGGAACCTGATCCCGCGGCCATCGGAAGAAAGGAAGAAACAAACGACAACCACCACCCTGACGAACCCGATTCAGTTTTTTCTTCATTATCGTATGCGACCTAGGTCATAGCGACGTATACACAGGTTTTCCCGAATTCCAACGATTCACTGATCGTTTCCGACTTCAACTTGACAAATAGATGCGAGTGACCGCGAATGATTTCAGCGAGACGTATGAAACCGATTGGCTGGTTGAATCGGCGGATCACATGAGAGCACTCGGTGACGACCCTTCTCAAGGGAAAAGAGCGGGGGTGGCCTTGGGCGGGTCGAGTAGCAGGTGAAGAAATTGCCAGGTCTCCTAATCTTTTGGGTTTTCTTCGTCTTTCCTTGGTGCAAGCAAATGGGGTCAATTCGCAACTGTCCAGCCTTGTCCGGAGCAAGTTAGAGAAAGCGTGTACCTGCAGCCATAATCTATATAGCGAATGCTATGATGAATCAAAAAAAAAGATGGATGGGCGAGTGCGCGTGCAAGTCGAGGCACTCGATGAGGCACCTCCGTTTTGATGGCGGAGTTCCGTAGCGCTGCTGCTTGGCTGTGACAGCCTAACAGGCAGGTTGTCTTTGATGGACTACGCAGTCAACATAGCACATGAGTAGTTTGTGAGATACAATCCGGACGTAGCACTAGTCGGCGCTCGGACGCTGTACAGCACGAGTATGCGTGCAGTATCCATACATATTTTCTAAACTGTGTATTCAGTGCAGTGCTGCATTGAAACTACAGCCATGCCTTATCAAAGTCAAATTTTCGCGAGTGCGTATTCAGAGTCTTACCGGCTTTTTCCGCATGCCAGAGAAGTGAAGCTCAATACAGCATTCCTACCACTGCGAACTAGTGGGTAATATGGTACCCATATGGGTGCACGATGACATCCATGTCGCATTTGGATTAAATACCTCATTTAGAGGCTCCTACTGTTCCATCCTTATATCGTCGCGTGCTTCATATAGTAGCTACCAAATTACTTACCATCACCGTACATCCTCCTTCGAGTGAGCTGGACCCTAGGAGCCAGTAGCGAGAAAATAGGTCCATGATATTCGCTGGATCGGTGACTGTCGATAGAAACTATGAGCGTCGCGTACAGCAATACAGTCAGCAAATTGTAGAGAAAAGCAGAGAGTGCGAGTGCGAGGCTTACGGTAAGTCGCCATTCCGGGAATCAGAGATAGCCGAATGAAACTGAGTGCCGTGTACAACAACTCAGTCAGTAATTGTAGAGGAAAGCAGACAGAGCGAGCGGCAAGTGTAACGTGACTGGGCTGACAGGACTCCAGGTAGAGGACAGGAAACTAGGAGAAGGCAAAACAGCTAAACGCACGAGCGGACAGCTGGACACGCAAGTGAACGGATAATTGTGCAAGCGGGCAAGCGGGCGGTGACCGACGTACGACGAGCGGACGGCTGTGGAGCGGGCGGTAACCAGCACGCAGCGAGAACCGAGCGAGAGGTGATGGACAAGGACAAAAAGTCACGAGTAAGACAAACAAGATAAGACCCAAGATAAGCCCAGACGAGGCAGACAAATTGTTGTGAGGAGAGAAAACAAGAAGTTGAAAAAGACGAAGAAGTGTGAGCAATAGCTCCGTTTTAGGGAAACCCCATGCTTCATACGCTACGCCCCACACCTGTGGTGCTGCGATATCACGTGACAATATCGCGCCGCGCGATTGTCACGTGGTTAGATCAATCTCGACACCTTTCATCGGCATCAACACTTGAATACAGCGAAGATGGGTAGACCTTACCGGAAGAAAAAGCGCCGGACTCCTCCAATGTCTATTGGTATGTAACTACGGCTATGGAGAGAACAGTTGATACGGAAGTGAATGTTGCTCCTTATGGGGTTTACAAACGTGCTATGTATTCTTCTCCAGTCGTATTGGGGCTTCATGGTCTACATTTTGTGATCAAAAATGCAGATGGCTAGTCGTGGAGCTGCTTTGTCGTGTGCTTCAATTAAATAGCAACCTACCTTGAATGCAATATTTGTAGATATCTAACGGCAGGGGTAGATGACGCGTCCGCTCTGTCTCGGCGCTTGCCCGTCCTCGGAATTCGCAGTAGTTACAAGACGCATCCTGTAGCCCATTCCTTATCGATGCTAGATCCATAAACCGTGCTTCGCACTCAGAGAGTGGCAATATTTGTCTGCTACAGTAGCCATTACTGCATTGAGTACTCGGCTCATTGGGATTGAGTATGGTACGACTACTCGATGCATATTTATAACATTACTAGAGTAATACATTCTAGTATAATACTTTTGGGATACTGCACTCAAGGCAATGCTGAGTGAACCCCCTCTATACATACCTTTCGAACTAGGTATCTGATAAAAATTCCAGTTTACGTGCTTATTTCTTTTGAATGCGCATTTGCGATATGACGACAGCGCTGGTTCAACTGCTTTACTAATTTACATACTATCGAGTAATCTACGGAGTTGCGTAGAATACAGTACCAATCACAATTGAATAACACCCATAACACCCCCTCTCCCGCTACCGTAAGTACTATCGGTGGTTCGCCCGGCTGCCTACCCCATGGATGGTGATGACGGTTATGATTCATTAATCGCATGCGGCCTTATCAGATCATGGCGATATTGTGCCTCGCTGGCGGCGCGCTGATGCTGCCGTATGTAGTGACGTTATGTGCGAAGATTGGACTGTGGAAAAAAGAAGTTATTAGGTTTTTCATGTCGAACAGTCGCTAACCACACCAGCTAAGCCCGGGCGGGACGTCGACCTTGCGCGGGGTGTCGCGATAGCTTATCTCTGTGGAACAGAGCGCCCAACGACGTACGGATCGCTGCTGGCTTGGCCGTGATCCCCCGCCGCTTCAGGAAACGGCGCAGAGTGCCCGCCGAGTAGCGATGCGAGGCGCGCGGACCGGAGGAGCACAAATAAAAGGCCGCATCTGCCCCCTCGCAGTCCTGCTCCTCATCCACTCTCCCGTCCACACTGCCGCGCTCATGCGGAGTCCCTCCCCCACGATCGTCCGGAACCTCTCCGTCGCCGCGTTGCTACTGGCCGCGCGCGCCGGCGCCGACCTGACCCCCGGGGTCAACGAAATGTGCGACGGCTACGCTGCGTCGAACGTCGACCGTCGCGTCGACGGATTGAGCGCCGACCTGGAGCTGATCGGCGCCGGTTGCGCCGTCTTTGGGCGCGACCTTCCGCTGCTGAAGCTGACCGTCAACTACGACACCAGTGAGTCGTGACGCCTCGCTCGCAAGCCCGCGGGGGGGACGGTGCTGACGGAACATGTGGCCAGAGGAGCGTCTGCACATCAGGATATCTGATCCAAAGGTCAGGCGCTACGAAGTCCCGGAGTCGATCCTGCCGCGGCCGGCGGCGGCTAGCGTCACGGCGGCAGCGTCGGATCTCGTGTTCGCGCTCGTGGAGACGCCGTTCTCGTTCACGGTGTCGCGGCGGTCCAGCGGCGAGAAGCTGTTCGACACGACGGGCAACGCGCTGGTCTTCGAGGAGCAGTACCTCCACGTCGCAACGAACCTCGGCCGGGACCCGAACATCTACGGGCTCGGCGAGCACACCGAGGCGTTCCGGCTGCCGCACAACGTCAACCGCACGCTGTTCGCGCGCGACGTCTACGGCGTGCCCAACAACACCGATCTCTACGGCGTGCACCCGGTCTACTTCGAGCACCGCGCCGGAGGCACCCACGGCGTGCTGCTGACCAACTCCAACGGCATGGACGTCAGGATGGGCACCGACCCCAAGGGCGTCCTCAAGCTGCAGTACAACATCATCGGAGGCATCGTCGACTTCTCGTTCATCTCCGGGCCCACGCCCACCGCCGTCGCTGAGCAGTACGCCGAGATCGTCGGGCGGCCCGCGATGCCCGCGTTCTGGGGCCTCGGAAGCCACCAGTGCCGTTGGGGTTACCGCGATTGGATCGATGTTGCCCAGGTTCGCCTGCATCGCGGCCACGTCGTGCGGGTCCCGCTGACACCCTTCGCAGGTGATTGGCAACTACAGTGCCGCTAAGATTCCGCTCGAGACTATGTGGACCGACATCGGTGCGCGCTTCCTAGGCGGCCCCTCCCCGTCCGCCGAGAGCTAGTTAACGCCGAGGACCAGACTACATGAACAAGCGCTGGATCTTTACCGTGGATCCCGACCGGTTCCCACTGGAGAAGATGCAGACGATCGTCCGCGCTCTCCACGCCAACAAGCAGCACTACATCATGATGATCGATCCCGCGGTCGCCTACCAGCCGTACCCCAGCTTCCAGCGCGCGGCGGACATGGGCGTCCTCCTCAAGCATCCTCGCGGCGGCATCTACAAGGGCGTCGTCTGGCCCGGTGTCAGCGCGTACCCCGACTGTGAGTCCGTCCGCCACCGCCGGCTAGTTGGGCGACTCTGACTCCGAGCGCAGGGCAACACCCCAACACCTCCGCATGGTACGCCGGCGAGTTCAAGATCTTCTTCGATCCCGAGACCGGCGTCGATATCGACGGGTCGTGGATCGACATGAACGGTTCGCGCCGTCCCGTCCGCGATCTCTCGAGGGGGTGGAAAGGCTGATCCTCCGCAGAGCCCGCCAACTTCTGCTCCCACCCGTGCGACGACCCCGAGGCCGAGGCCGCCAAACAGGGGATGCCGCCGACTCCTCCTCCTGTTCGGCAGCCTAGCGGTCCAGTCTGGGGCTTCCCCGAGCCCGGTGCCCGTCGGAAGAGATCCGTCGCGGCGCGCGGCAGCCAGTCCGGCTTCACCTTGGCGCAAGCGGTGTCCAACCCGCGGCAGGCTCGGGTGCGGACGCGGGGAGGGCAGATGCCAGCCGAGGTCGACTACCTCTACCCGCCGTACAGCATCCAGCACAGCGACCCCGCCGGCATCGCGGGGCACACCGTGCGCACCGACCTCGTGCACGCTGACGGCCACGTCGAGTATGACGTGCACAGCCTCTTCGGCACGGCGATGAGCTTCGCGACGTACGATGCGATGCTCGCGCGCCGGCCGGGCAAGCGGCCGTTCATCATCACGCGTAGCACGTTTGCAGGCGCCGGCCGCAAGGTCGGCAAGTGGCTCGGCGACAACCTGTCGACATGGCACCACTACCGCAACTCGATCAGCGGCGTGCTGCAGTTCGCGGCCATCTACCAGATGCCGCTCGTCGGCGCCGACGTCTGCGGCTTCGGTGGCAACACGACCGAGACGCTGTGCGCGCGCTGGACCGCGCTTGGCGCGTTCGCGCCGTTCTACCGCAACCACAACGCCGAGGCGAGCACCAGCCAGGAGCCCTACCGCTGGGAGATTGTCGCCTCCGCCGCGCGCAAGGCCATCGACATCCGCTACTCGCTGCTCGACTACATCTACACGGCCATGTGGCGGCAGCATACGACGGGCACGCCGTCGGTGTCGCCGCTGTGGTTCGCCTACCCGAAAGACCCGGCGACGTGGTCGCTGGACCTGCAGTACCTGTACGGGCCGTCGCTGCTAGTGTCGCCCGTGACGGCGGAGAACGCGACCAGCGTGGCTGTCTACCTCCCGAACGACGTCTGGTACGACTACCACACGCTGAAACGCGCCGCTCCCGGCGCCACAACGCTGCACGGTGTCGCTTTCGACGAGATTCCGCTGTTCCTGAAGGGCGGCAGCATCGTGCCGCGCCGCCGGTCGGCCGGCTGCATGACCGTCGCCGCCGTGCGCGAGCGCGACTTCGAGCTCGTCGTCGTCCCCGCCCGCGACGGCGCCGCTGCCGGAGAACTCTACCTCGACGATGGCGAGAGCCTCCAACAGCCCGCCATCACCCACGTTGTCTTCCGCTACACCAGGGGCCTACTCGCCGCCACGGGCACGTTCGAGTACCCGACATCGCTCAGCGTCGTGGCCATCACCGTCCTGACTGAAGACGGGCCCCGGACGGAGAAGGTGAGGCTCGGACTCGACGGCGCGTTCGAGGTCAAGGTTTGATCCGAAGCGCGGCGGGTGAGATGTCGCGCGGTGTTTGAAGTTCGGTGTTTTCTGTGTTTGTCGCTGCGAGTCGGAGCTGCGGGGGGGGCAGTCCGTGGGCGTACAGATATCACTCGAGCTCGAGAGTTAGCGTAAGGAATAAATGCAAAGTCTGATGGTGGCTGCGTGCCGTATGTACTGCTGCGAAGTGTCACCGTGATCGCGATCATCGAAATGGCTCGGTTTTTTGCTCCAGCCACGGTGCGGCCGAGACTCCACTGGCGCCAACAGGTGGCGTCGCTGCCATACACCGTCCGACTAGCGTGCCCCAGGCCACTGCTATGCTGCGGATCTTTGCTTATCGCCGGTGGCCGTTGAACTGTGCGGCGTCTCTGTGCCCGCTTGTCCGTACGTACGCAAGGAGTCCAGAATGCAAATAGCTATAAATACTGACCGATCCGCACACGCTGCTACTCGAGTGCGGCGCTACCTACCCATCTCCTACGCCTAGTTCCTCGGCGAGACGGCCACCACAGCAAACCGCCTCCTCTCGCGCCAGACCCGCCACGGCGTGGGAACCGCCGGCACGGACGGTAGCCTAGACCGCCGCACGTTGCCCAGGCTGTCGATGTGGACGCCGAACGTCCTTGCGTCATGATGTCGGTGACTGGTGCGGACGGGCGGATTCGCATGCAATTAGGGCGTGCACGGGCCAACAGTTACATAAGCACTCTAGATATCCAGTATCTAGATTAGGGACATATACATACAGCCGGCTAGTCGTTGAGAGGTGTCTCGCTGTCTCGGGGATATTCACCAAGGGGCTCAATTGTTTAAGCATCGTGCGTGCGCGCATGTACAAGTCGGTGGTAGAGTGCTTATACACAGTACATGAAGCGACGGTGGCACACGTGTCACCTTCCGTGTTGTCGACTCCGCTAACGCCGTATCCAGCGGCCCGTGGCGACAAGCTCGTTTACTCGGAACGGTGGAGACGGCTCCATTGCTCGCTTAAGGCTATTCTGCTACTACATATGTAGACGGAAAAAAAAAGAAGCCACATATCTGGCTCTTGTCAGGGTGTGTCCACGGAGACAGTCATCTGCGCGGCTCTTCACCTCGCCTCCAGACACCGAGCTTTCTGCTCTCCGACGTCCGCCAATCGTTGCGCTGGACCTGTTGCCGGCCGTGCCGTTTCGTGACGGTCCACAGTCCCCCAGATCTGTTTGCCCTTCGTTCTGCATGCATCGCGCGGCCGCTGCGGAACACGCTAGACGGAGGATGAGTACCGTAGGCGTATTTCTCGGCTCCTCGAGTGCGTCCTAATCGTGATTCTTCGATGTAACTACTCTACGCACGGTACGACCTGAGCGCATAGATAGATAGATAGATTTGCATACGGCCCGTCGGACACATCTACTCTAGCTAGCCAAACCAGGTAGCTAGTAGTTGGCGGTTGGGCAGGATAGGCATGTGCCGGTCATGTAGAGCATGGACGGACGGTTGGCCGCGCCAATATAAACGTCGCCCGACGCGTCTCGGCTTCTGTTCTGGAAGCATGAAAGTCTCGCACCCTTGTCTCCCTCCCTCATCACCTCAATCCTCCTGCCCGTCGGAACAACGTAAGCTCCTCTCATCAATCCGACACTCCGCCGGTCCAATCGACACCCCGCAAAATGCAGTTGAGCAGCACTCCTCGCGGCCCTGCTCCCGCTGGCGCCGGCTGCTCTACCTTCCCCTGGCCCTCCAGCGGAGTGTGCAGGGGATGAGGGCTCCATCGGCTGCGCTCCGCAGTGCAAGGAGCAGGAGCCCGTTGCTGCCTCTGCAGCGCTACTAGGCTAGCTAGCCCCCGCGGAGGGGCAGGAGGCGACGCCGGCCGGGTGTGCGGCATAGTGGATGGGTGCGGCGATGGTGCGGGCATCTATGGCGGCTAACGGCATGTCGATGTTGGGGAAATATGTGTCAGCAGTTAGCGGGGGAAAAAAAAAGAGCACACTCGACGAGACGAGACTCAGTGGCCTCATCGAAGGGCAGTGCCGATATCGAATCCCTCGCGCCCGTAGCCAACACCGTCGTGCGCGACAGGTTCAAGCAGCTGCGCGATGGAGTATCGTCCACGATCTCGAAGCGGTCTTCGACGCTTGGATGTTCGTTCACTGAGCCAGATGGCGTGCTCGGAGGCCAAAACGGGTGGATATCAGTAAAAGACTGGTGGCGGCGAAACACCGCTCTTCGCCGACGCTGGGCGCAGAGTAGTGCTTCTTGCCGCCATCCAGGACACGAGATGGTGGCAAAGGCGTTGCTGGAAGGCCAGGCCAAGCGCAATGCGAGCCTCAATACGAAGACGAACTATAGAATACCCTGTTGATTACCCCCTCCCCGTTTCAAAACTACATTTTACAGCTCCCCCTCTCGTATTCCCCCGGTTCCATCCATCCATCCATCCCCCCCCGGCTGCCCCCCCGAACTCACACTTCTTCTAGCGGTAGCGGTCACATCGCTCTTGTTCTAGCACTTCACGCCAGCAGGCTCGCCCAAACATTTGGTCGACGTCATCCCGCCGGTGACGGAGACACCGGACCAATTGAAGTCGGAGCAAGACGCGCAAAGGACGAAGACGTTGGTGCCCGAGGATTTCACGGAGCCCTTGACGTTCTTGATGGTGACGTCGGTGATGGGAACGCCTGCAGTCGGCTTCCCCGTGGGCGAGCCGTTCTCGTAGTCCTGCCTGATCACGATGCCGTAATTGGCGATGTTCTGGAGCGTGATGCCGCTGTACGTGATGCCGGACACGGAGCCGGTCGCGTTGTACACCGTCTTGATGCGCACGCCTAACCAGGGTGGTTAGTACGGATGGGCAAGAGCTGGAGGGGAGACTTGCCGTTATCGGAGTTGACGATCTTCGTGTTGGTGATGGTGACGCCTTTCACAACGTTGTTGGATCGTCCCCCGACAGAGCCGATGGAGACACCGTGTCCGCCCTGCTGACGTTAGCTGCCATGGTGAGATGCGGGGGAAAGGATACTCACAGAGCAGTATCCGTTGGAGAAGACGATGTTCTCGCCGCTGTTGACAGCAAGACAGTCGTCCTGGTTGTACACGGTGGCATTGTTGATGATGATGTTCGAGGACGAGCCGACGCCGAAGGCATCGGTGTTGTGGCCGCCTTTTGTGTCGCCGAGGCTGTTGTCGATGGTGACGGAGTCGATCGTCAGGCCCCGGGAGTTGTTGATGCTGAAGCAGTGCACGGGCGCGTTCTTGATGAAGAGATCCTTGATGGTGGAGTCGTACATCTTGCGGGCAAAGAAGAACTTGGGCTGGGGGGAAAGTGTGAGCTCGTGTGCGGGAGAACGTATGCTGGCCTACTACATACCTTGACCTTGCCGCCGTTGCCGCCCTTACCGTCCCACCACGACTCGCCGTGGCCGTCGAGGCAGTGGCCGGGCTTGCCGGTGACGCTGATCTGCGTGCCGCTGACGGACACGAGCGGGCCCACCCACTCCTTGTAGCCGAACGTGACGGTGCCGGCGAAGACGACCTTGGTGCCAGTGGGAAGATCGGTTAGGTCGAGCGTCTTGCCGGCGGGGACGGTGAGGGTGCCGATGGTGATGGTGGTGCAGCTGGCCTTGACCGCGGCGAGGTCGTTGAAGCTGGTGAGCGTGCAGGAAATGCGCTTTTCAATAGCGGTAGGGGCGGCCATAACGGCGGCCAACTGCGCGACTGCAGTGACGATGGCGGTGAAACGCATGGCGGTTGATTTATTAAAGAGAGGATGGAAGTTGTTTCTTTGACTGGTTGAAGGGAAACGTGTGTTGTTGTTGTTTTTGACCGGCAAAAAAAGGACGTTGTTTTCTTGACTGTCAAAAAAAGGAACGAGTGTGGTTGACGAAGGAATGTGAAGGCGCGAAGGAATGGCTGGAACACGAGCAAGCTGAAGAAACGGATGTCCATCGCGGAGAACTTGTCGCTATATACCACCACAGTGACTATCGACAATGGCGGCAAGGGTCGCTTGAATCCTAGCCGAAATACTCTACATACCAACAACCAGGTCAGCCTGATTTCTCTCTCTCTCCCGTACCAAGAACCTGGTCAAAGAGGTCCTGCACCGCTAGCACGGGCACAGAGCCTCGGGTAAAACATCATCCGGCGAGATCTCCGCGATAGGACTTGACGCCAGCAAGCGAGCAACCTAGATAGAGCAGCACAGTACCGCATGCCTCCCGGTACTGCGCAAATTCGTTTCAAACCCGGTACCAGATATATTGTTGCTACTGCAAGCCCGCGTACTTCATCACCGGTTTACTGTTGTGACCCACATTACCGTACCGAGTATACCGCCTGGATGCACCGGCAAGTACGACGTCCAGCGCACTGGCCTGGAAAGCCCCCTACGATTTTCCCGCGCCTTGCCCCTCACTGCTCTTGAGGACTACTCCGTGTGCGTCGCCGAGTATCAGTCAGATGCATTTCCCTCAAGTATACCCATATGCACGTCTCCGGCGAGGCAGCTGCGGGCGGTGAAGCACTCTGTCGGCGGCGGCCCTGCAGAGTGAACCCATGGTATTTTCCTGGCATTTTAGCCCAAACCGCAGCGCTCAGGACTGCTGTCTCCAGAAGAACATCAGCGGCCCCCCCGTGGAAGCAAGTCCTTGCGGTTCTGGAGGTATTTTGAAAGACACGGGGGGGTTTTTTTTTCTGTGCGTGGGGAAGGGTGCGTTTCGGTTGTATGAGATCAGCCATTCTTGCTGCAAAACGGCTTCGGGGCAGATGAGCTTTTGGCCCAGCGCACACTTTATCCAGGCAGTTACGGCGGTGCTGTTCCGGATCACAGGCGATCTTTGGGGGGAGAGACGGCGGGCTGCCGGAGTTCAGACAGATGGGCCTTCATCGTCGCTCGCGGCCGTCGCTGTACAAACGATCCCCAGGCCCAGCGCCAATCATCTAGCCAGCAAAGATGTGCGTCGGGGGCTGGGGTATCCGTTCCGTTTTACTGCAGTTCTTTCCGTTCGCTTTGATGGTGAATTCCTGTGCTCGGCAGCCTTCTGGGGAGGACCATAGTTGGCGGATGGGTTGGCCCCTTGGCCGACTGGCTGGACGCATACACGAGTAGGCCGGGCTGGGGGAACGTCCTATGATCGGCGGCCTGACCTCCCAGGGAACCCGCAGGCGGGCTGGTCCGGTGGCAAACGCTAGCAACCTGTGCCTGGAAAGGCCAGTCTCCTCGCCATGTGATAGCACCGAGGAAAGATTGCGGACTGAAAGCTCTCGGCGTTCCGGATGGACCGACCTCCCGACGTATCCGGCCGCCACGGGAAAGGAAACGTGACCCTCTCCTCGCCCCCGAGTGATGCATTGTGGCGGAGCTGGGCAGGAGAACCCGCCGGCCGCAGCGCCCCGCCAGTGCGTCATTCTGGCGGTGAGAGACAGCAGAGCCATCCGTATGCCTCGCACACACACTTCCTTTCGGCTGGTTTCCGATTCTCTCCTTCCCGGTCTGTCACCCTTCTCTCCGCCGGTTGCATTCAATCCGCCAAGCAGCAAGCCGGGGGGACTGTATCCGGGCATCTTGTCAACCCTGACACGCGCTTTCGGTGATATTTCCGACGCCCATTGCGCCTCCGGGGCCACTGTCGACTCCATGCACGCCAATGTGCGTACTGCTTCCGAGCGAACCCTTCACTCTCCTGCAGTCACACGATATCACCCGGTGCAATTTCCAAAAAGAGAGGTGCTCGAGTGATAGCCCATGAGTTTGAACGTGGCCTACCACCAAGCAATGTTTATGCAACTCTATCGCCATTGACTACGCATGTGGCTGCGTGTCTAGCTTTCCCGCACACTAGACAGGGGGGGGGTCAGTCAGGTACATGGAGTAATAACATTAAAGAAAAACTGGGGCCTCGAAACAAAAAACCTGTCTTCGTACAGAACAGTACTCTACCTCACGATGCGATCACATCTATCCACCGCGTCCGGCAAACCGGATAGAGCACAACCCCGAAATGGCTCCGCTGCTCCCTTCCGTCCGACGGCCACTGCCAGCAGTCTCCATCCGCTCCTCTGATGTCGGGGATGTATTCGAGCTGGCCAGTGTGGACCTCCTACTATTGATCGCGCGCTCTGCTACGAGGAAGGTACTTTGTTGACGGCTCCACTGCACTCCCGTGGTGATGACGTAGTCGGTGTGCTACTTCTCAGTCATTCCTGGCCATAGCTGCTCGAGCTGCTGTATCAGCTCGGCGGGAGTTTCGGAAACCTAAGAGAGTGGACTTGGTGATATCGACGAACCGCCCTTCTACCGTCCCGGAGAGCGACGGAAAGAATGATGCCTGTTACTGCTCTCCCAGCTGCGAGCCGCCCAGCGTTCCTTCGCCGGGCGGACGGCCTCTGCGAGCTTGACGTCACTACCGGGCTCCATGTGACTATTCACGTGCCGGCATGCTGCACGTTACGTGGGAAAGCGACGGAGGACTGCGGATGGACGGACGAACTGCCAGTCCTGCTCTGTCTCTTCTTTCGAGCGTTAGCACTTCCCTCCTCGAGACGTTAGATGAGCACGACACTATGCCGTCCGTCGATGGCGGCATTTCGCTCCATGCTGCAAAGTCAGTCCAAACTCGAGGTAGTTCCGGGACGGGGAGTCTGCATCGTCGACTTGCAACTGCAAGGATCGATCATCGGCCGGCGAGAGGATATCACACTTGGACTGACAACGGAGCACTTTACGGTCGGCTGCGCAAACAATGTCGCTTCCGCCGTTTACTGATTTCTGCTATTTTTATTCCTCTTTCCTGCAGTAAATACATACATAAGCACTAGGACAAAAAGGATTGGACGATTGGCGTTATCGCCGCGTCACAATCTCTTACAGCACGATTGGATCCCTGTCCGACTTGGCAGAGGGGTCAGATGATCACAAAAGTTTTCGCTATCTCAAATACCCCGGGAGATACGTAGACCGCCAGAAATCCCCTGCGCATGGCCAGGTCGAGCAGGCAATTGTAAGACGACGGCCTCTTTGAGAGTTGGCCAGCAGAGTTGCTTCCTACGCATCCGTGAGAGCCATCCAGCATGCTCCTGCCGAAGAGGACATTAAGAGGTGGAGGGCCGGGAAGCATGAGTCTCGGGCAGACTGGGGAAAGGCCTCCTCCAGTGACGAGTGCTCCGTCGAGAAGAGGAAGGCCTTGTTCGCTTCGCCAACCAGCGGCCGACTCGTCGGCGTTCGCCATAGTCTGGTTGGGCTGCGTGCGGGATGCATTGGGGTTCTCTCTGCATCTCGTCACGAGCTGTTTGCCACCATCGCATTCTGCATTCCTTAACTTCCAGACTCCTCAAAAGAATGGATCGCGATATTGCTCTATGTACAAGTGATGGGAACATCAATCGACTCTGTCCTTGGAAATAATCGGACTCTCCTTACTAAAATGGGCGCGAAGCCATCACTGGCACCATAAATACAGCCAACAAAAAACAAAACAGAAAAGAACGGTTTCCTTTCCTTTCCCTTCCGCAGTCGATAGCGTTTATTTTCCCCCATGTGGCTCACTTCTCGTTTTCGCATTCCCTTGAGCCGAGAACTCAGGGGCAATCCGAATACATACCTGCTCAGTATATCCAAACCGACGCTAACTAGAGTATCTATCTCAAATATGCTCGAAACGAACAGGGCCTAAGGAATTTGGGTCTTTCGTACGCCGCCTGAAAAGTACCGCGAGAACTGCGTCTACGGGGTCACAATAGGTCCTGAGGTGAAGCTGATGGTCTGGGGGCCGGAGCACGAGGCGTCTTATTCCCATTTCTAAGAAGCGGTCAATCGATGGTGTTTGTACCTTCGGTATTCCTGAGGACGGCCTTGAGGACATGTACGTACAAGGCATGTTTGGCGCCCCTGTCTTTCAGCTGGATAACGCAAGATAGATACATACACACCGCCCAACATGCACCGGCTTGGTCCGAGGGCCGCATCAGGACAGAAATAGCCTGCGAACACGCCGGACATGATCCCGATCGAGCACGTATCTACGGAAGCGGCTGAAGGAGAGGATGCATAAGAGGTTCGAGATTCGCATGACACCTGGCGGTCCGGCTGGAGCCGGAAGGATGCGGTGGGAGCCCTGAACTTGACCGGGGGAGGAGATTGAAAGGGGGTTTCTCGAGGCTTTGTTGGAAGCGAAGGGTTTCGTCAGGGAATTATCAGTGTGGCGTCTGTTGGCCATCCCCCTGTCCGTCTGCCTTCTTTTGTCCCCCCCATACCCAAACCCCATCCAGCTCGAAAATCCCAACCCACAGTGGCGGTACATAATCAAGTCCCCGCACAACTCCGCACGTTAGCGCAGCAAAAGCAGAGCCTGATTTCTGGAACCTTTTCGGGCGGCCATGACACTATGCCCCCCAAAAATTAGGTGTGTTGCTTCGACAAGTACGCACGTGCTTCTAGCAAAGAAAGGTAACGGTTCCTATCTGAGTTTCGCATCAGTACTGTACCAACAATTCCTATCATCACCCATCATATATCCAAATAACTTCGACCAAATGTCTTTCAGTTGATTCCCCTCCCAAAGGATACGAACTATTCGAAGGAGCTGCTCTTTCAGTTAGAAAAACACGTTGTTTTGCCGGTGGATCAGTTCGACGAAGTTTGGCCATTGGTGTGCAATGTCTACACGTTTCGAAATAAACAGTGTACGGCAGAACGGAGCTGTACAAGTTGAGCACGGGGAATGCTGTTTGAAAAAAAAAAGCCGGAGATCTAGCGGTAGCCAACCACGAGTCAATGATAATCCGATCAAACGCAGAACCAGCAGCATTCGCGATAAAGATCAGTGTTCGTCTACTGTCAAACTGACGCGTCAACTTACCGATCCTCGAACGCAAGACTGAACGTTGCCACAGTCACGATTTTGAAACCAGTTGCATGGTGAAAAAAGTCAATGCTTGTACAGGAGCTGACCGCGACGGAAGCCGAGAAGAACGTATCGAAGAAGGAAAAGAGATTCATCAATTTGATGAAACTTTGCCGGTATTCGATCCCTTGTTAGATAAATGCATAAAAATTTACTAATTAAATAGGTTTGCCCGTCATTATTATCTTCCATGCCGACACATTTTTCACTTTGACACCGAGAAGAAGGTATTAACACCTGATGTTTGGCCACGGTATATTCATATGTACGGCGAGCTTGGAATAGCTGTGTACGAGACGATTGGGTCGGTAGTGGTGGAAGGTGCTGGAGAAGCACCAGCGCAGGATAATAGACGGATCGAGGGCAATTCTGGATCACCGAAGACATATCACATATGGCACGCATGAGTTGATGGAGAAAAACTAATAGGAGGGTTATTGGCAGCAAGAAGTTACTCGAGCTTGGATGGAGGAGGTTAGGGAAGCTGTTGTACCATTGGTAAATTCACGGCAGCAGGAAATTTTAGCAGGTGAGAATTGTAAATATTTCTCTTTTTTTTTTTTGAAAATTTATAATTATACAAAGGCAGACTAAGGAGTTGTAAATAAGTAAGCATTTTCGTAAAATAAAATAAAAAATTGTACTATGTGACGAGTTATCACTGTGAATATCTGAATTTCGGCGACAAGGTTTCGACAGGCGGCAGCCACACGCTAAATTTTAGCGTCACGGCCGCTTGAAAAGGATCCCGATTTCCCCGAGAGGCAATAGGCTGGCCGGCACCCCGCACGAGAGACGCTTGGACGAGCATGCACGTTCCACTGCAGGTGATGAGACACTATGCACTCATCGGCGCTGGGCGACTGCGGACTGCAGGTGGCCGGCACAGAGACGCCGCCAACCGGCTCAAGACGTGGCGGCAGGCGCCGGGCACCAACGCCATTCTGTCCTCCGCTCCGCCGGTTGGTGGACGGCTGAGTGTCGATGTGTCCGTGCAAGTACCCGGGTGTAAGGATAAGTGTTGCTTCGCCATTAGGGGCGCTTGGTGGTGGGTCCGGCGAGGAGCTGTGAATAGGGGGGCTGGCATTGAACTTTCATCAACATCAACAACCACTCGCCGCCCGTCCGCCCCGTCCGCCGTCAAAAGCCATCGTTAAGTTACGCGGAGTCATCGTTGCACGAAATATTCGGCCATGAAGCAGAAGGGAGTCCGTGATCTGGCAGTCGGAGTGAGGCGCCTAGAAACCACCCGGGACGAACGGATGCGTGAACAATGCCAGATGGAGCTGGAGGCAAATAGGAAGAGAACTCTAGATCGATCCTCGAACGGCCTCGGGAATATATCACCGCTATAGCCAGCATGGCACTCCTTCGAACCGGAAACGCTCCGGCAGACCTCCGATATTCGACGACGAAGAGAAAGCGCGTCTCGTTGCCTTTATTACCCGCGACTCCCGTACTCGACGTCTGAGCGGGAGGCAATCTGCATGGAGATGGACTCCGTCTGCGATCCGAAGACTGTGCGGAATGTCATATTTCGCTGGGATATCACAAACGTGTACCAAGAACGAAGTTCAACGTAAAACCGGACAACAAACTGAAACGGGGGTTGCTTGGTGTCAAGCCAGACTGCATTGGACCAAGGAGGAGTGCAAGAGAGTTATCTGGACGGATGAATCCTCCTTTTCGACGGCAGGCTTCGGCCATCGTCCATGGGTCGTCCGGAAAGCAAATGGAGAATATCACCCCGACTGCGCCGATTTAAAGTTTCGCTCGGGACGGGAAGAGTAAGATGGTTTGGGGAGCCTTCTGCGGTACAACAAATGTCTGATCTTATCTTCGTTCCCGGCAGAGCGAAGCTTGCTCCGCGGCCTGTATACGGGTGGTCCTTGAGCCTGCTCTTATGCCGTTTTGGCATCAGTGTTGCAAGGAATATGGATGGGCTATTGTGCAAGAAGATATAACGCTCCAGGGCATAACGGGTATGCCAAAGCCTACGGAGAGTTGAACGGGATGGGGACTTTGGAATGGCCGACTGTGTCTCCAATATTGGTGGGGAGATGTAGAGACGGAGTTGGGCGGGGTGTGGGGACGGGCAGCGCGTATTGAAGCATTACAATTGTATTTAGCTGTGTGTTGGGCTCGGGTTATTACGGAGGAGAGGCTAGATGCATTGGTAGAGAGCATGCCTGCGAGATTGCAAGCTGCCACCGATGCTGGAGAAGCGGCGACGAAACACTGAGCACGGGGTGGACTGTGGGTGAGGCACGACATTTTCCCTCCATACAACTTAGTCATAACCACTCACTCATTTAATGTATCTGGCTTAGTACACTCCTAATCTCGACTAGTGTTTATCTGCGCCTGGTACTACATACATATCTGTGCCTGCAGAGTGTGTACCTGAAGCAAGTGGTGGATAGAGTATGTAATCTATGTTGGTAGTGTCCAGTGCCGGGAGGGGCGGGATATCTACGGCTTTTCTTGTTATTTCTTCGGTTCCCGATCGCGACTTTCATTTGTCCTCTCTTTGGCCAGAATTCGTTTCCTTTGTGATTTCATTGGTGCGCATCACATGTTCTTGGGGCAGGCCTGGGCGGAGCTTGCAAAGTGCCGCCACCGCACGGACAGCAGACGGGAAACCCAGACAAAAAGTGCGCCGCCATGGTCTAGAAAGGCTGTATCAACCAAAAAAATAAGATCAAGTGTCAAGTTTGGGCACAGCTGGGTCCGGCTGACGCGAGAGGGCTTGGCGATGTCCGTTCTCGGGAATGCGTGGCTTGGCGTACACTGTCTCCCACATGTAAGTAGTTACTATGAATGGTACTCGCGTACTAGATAGTTCACGCGGGGCCAAGTCGGTCGGCGTGGATATCTGGGAATCTTTTCAAGCGGCCACCACGCTAAGCCTAAAAAAATAAGCGTGTGGCTGCGACAACTCAGCTGGCATTAGTAACCGGAAAAAAGGGGGATTAAAAAAGGGGATTCCAAAAAAGGGGATACTTCTCATCCCACCTACGCGAATAGTTCATTGTATGATACCGTGACAGCTACCAATCCCTACCATTTCATTCAACAGAATGTCTCCTAGTATGTTTCCCCCCCCCAAAGACGCGTCACATTGGAAGACGTAACTCTTTCAGTTAGAAAAGCCTGTTATTCTCCCAATTGCGGAGTTCAACGATATCTGGCCGTTAGTA
>Ga0307512_10002834_pt1 | contig 21113 bp, 13 predicted proteins | sample 14_EM_MG_FD_200267 | JGI IMG/M metagenome (GOLD analysis project Ga0307512, IMG submission 200267) | Populus trichocarpa ectomycorrhiza microbial communities from riparian zone in the Pacific Northwest, United States - 14_EM | ecosystem: Host-associated > Plants > Roots > Unclassified | place...
CGGGCCGACGCCGACCTGAGCGAGCAGTCCGCCGGCCACGCGAGCCTCGCGGTCGCGGCCGCCCGGGCGGCGACGACGAGCGCGGCGCTCGAGGCGGGCAGCCGGCTCTTCGAGGTCGCCGGCACCCGGTCGGCGGCCGCGCACCTGCGCCTCGACCGGCACTGGCGCAACGCCCGGACCCACACGCTGCACGACCCCGCCGGGTGGAAGGTCCAGCGCCTCGGCCGGTGGGCCATCGACGGCACTCTCCCGCCAAACCACGGACAGCTGTGAGGCCCGGATGACTGACCTGAAGTTCCACTGGTTCCTGCCCACCAACGGCGGCGACGGCTGGCACGTGGTCGGCGGCGGTCACGGCGTCGCCGCCGAAAGCTCGGGGCGCCCCGCGACGGTGCCCTACCTCGGCCAGATCGCGCGCAGCGCCGAGCAGCTCGGCTTCGAGGCCGCGCTGACGCCGACCGGGGCCTGGTGCGAGGACTCCTGGGTGGCCACCGCGATGCTCAGCGGCCTCTCCGAACGGCTGAAGTTCCTGGTCGCGTTCCGGCCCGGGATGGTCGCGCCGTTCCTCGCCGCGCAGATGGCCGGAACGTTCCAGAACCTGTCCGGCGGGCGCCTGCTGCTGAACGTGGTGACCGGCGGGGAAAGCCACGAGCAGCGGATGTACGGCGACTTCCTGGACAAGGAGGCCCGCTACCAGCGGTGCGGGGAGTTCCTGCAGATCGTCCGGGCACTGTGGAGCGGCGCGCCGGTCGACCACCAGGGACGCCACTACCGCCTCGACAACGCGACCCTCGCGCAGATTCCCGACCCGGTTCCGCAGGTCTACTTCGGAGGGTCCTCGCCGGCGGCGTACGACGTCGCGGCGAAGCACGTGGATGTCTATCTGACTTGGGGCGAGCCACCCGCGGCGGTGGCGGAGAAGATCGACCGGCTGCGCGTGCTCGCCGGCAAGGAAGGGCGGGAGCTCAGCTACGGCATCCGGTTGCACACCATCGCCCGGGACACGGCGGAGGAAGCTTGGGCGTACGCCGACCGGTTGCTCGCCGGCATCTCCGAGGAGCAGATCCGCCGCATCCAGGACGGCTTGAAGCGCAGCGAGTCCGAGGGGCAGAAGCGCATGCTCGCGCTCAACGGCGGCACGAAGGAAGCACTCGAGATCTACCCGAACCTGTGGGCCGGTGTCGGGCTGGTCCGCGGCGGCGCCGGCACGGCCATGGTCGGCTCGCACACCCAGATCGCCGACCTGATCGAGGAGTACGCCGCGGTCGGCATCTCCGAGTTCGTGCTGTCCGGCTACCCGCACCTGGAGGAGGCGTACCGCTTCGGCGAGGGCGTGCTGCCCGAGCTGACCCGGCGCGGGTTGTGGCACCACCCGGCGCCACCCCGCAGCACGACAACGGCCGTCCCGTTCGGTGGCAGCCTCTCGCCGAGGAGGCCGACATGACCGCCGCGTTCCGCACCAACCAGGACCTCGACCCGGCCGGGCTGCGGAAGGCCTTCGGCATCTTCCCGACGGGAGTGGTGGCCGTCGCCGCGGTGGTCGACGGCGAGCTGATCGGCCTGGCGGCCAGCTCGTTCACCTCGGTCAGCCTCACGCCGCCGCTGGTCTCCTTCTCGATCGCCAACACCTCGAAGACCTGGCCGCGGCTGCGGCGGGCCCGGCACGTCGGGGTGACCATCCTCGCCGACCACCACGGTCCGGTCGCACGCCGGCTGGCCGGGCCGGTCGAGGCTCGCTTCGACGGGCTGGACCTGGTGCTCAGCGACCTGGGCGCGGTGACGCTCACGGACGGGCTGGCGCAGTTCGACACCACCATCCACCGCGAGGTGGAAGCCGGCGACCACACCATCGTGCTGCTGGAGTTGCACGCGGTCGAGCAGGCCGACACGTCGTCGCCGCTGGTCTTCCACCGCAGCTCGTTCCGCAGCCTGCAGCACCCGCCAACAGCATCGGCGTGACCACTGTCCTTGATCTTCCAGTTGACGAGGATCGACGCGGCCCGGCCCGGTCGATAGCGTCGATGCAGCCAGGGCGTTGACGAAGCCGGGCACCTCGACCCAATGAGACCGGCCCGACCGCTGCGGGAAGTGCCCGATGACATTCGGTGTCAGTGCCGTGCACGGCCGGCTCGACGCCGACCTGCCCGCCGGGCTCGCGGGCACGATCGATTGGGACGACTTCCTGGCGTGGAACGGCCGGCGGCGGCCGTCCTTCGCGGGCAAATACTTCGTGGGCAGCCCGTGGCGGTGGGTCCACGGCGAGGCGACGTCGCTGATCGATCCGGTCGTCGCGGGTGCCGTGCTGCGGATCGTGCCGATCCAGGCCCCTGACGCGGTTCGCCAGGCCGAGATCGGTGACCTCGGCCGGCGCTGGGGCGGCGAGGACGGCCGCGCGATCGGCGACGCGATCGCGAACGCCCTCCTGGTCGGAGACCTCGATCTCAGCGCGAACCAGCCGGTGCCCGTCTACCTCGAGGTGGCCGAAGGCATTGCGCTGAGCAGCGACTACTGGACTGACTGGGCGAGTGCGGTGCGGAACGCCATGATCGTGGGCGCGGTGGCCGGCGGCGGCGCGGTGCCTCCTCTGTTTGGACAGCTCTTGCTGCCCTGCCTCGCCATCACCTTCGTCGCCGGCCAGAACGGGTGGCAGCCACCGCCGGCCGTGCTCGCCGCCCTGGAGCAGCCGACCAGCGAGGGCTCCGCCCCCGGCCGCTGCCACGGGTTCTGGGCGCGGACGCTCCCGGACTCCACACCGCTCGCCGCGCAACCGAGCCCGAGCTGGGCGACGTTCGCCGACTACCGCCAGCCGCAGCCGGGCGGGCCGCCGACCCGGGTCCCCGTGTTGATCTGGCGCTACGCCACCGGCGATCCCGCGGCCCCCGAGCGCCAGGTCGGCCGGCTCACGCTCGAGACCACGCAGGCGGGCGCCGGTCAGAGCGACCCGGTCCTGGACGGCATGCTCACCGCCGTCGCCTGGCGGGCCGACGACCCCGGGATCTCGCCCGTCACGATCGGCATCGACCGGGGCTCCTCAGTGCTCGGCGACATCGACTGCCTGGTCCGGCGGGACAACCGATTGACCGTACGCGAACTGCCGGAGCCGACGCTCGCCGGAACGCGCGGCCGGGAACTGCCGAGCCCGCTGGAGGCCACTCCCAGCTTCGTCGGTCGCTACTACAGCAAGCTGCCGACCAGCAAACGGCGCGCCCCGAAGGACCTGACCGTCGCCGAGGCGGGCGCGCTGAGCGACCGCTCGCTGGACGTGGTGATGTTCTTCCAGGCCCGGGTCCGGGAGAATCAGGTGGCGGCCCACCTGGCCAACCCCGCGAATGGCGCGGTCGACGGCTTCGCGGCGGGCTGGTTCGCGGCCGCCACGATGGGTCAGCCGGCGCACACCCCGATCTACTTCGCGGTCGACTGCGACGTGACGACCAGCGGGACCTCCACCTTTCCCGCCCAGGACGCCATCACCGACCAGCAGCTCATCGACTACTTCATCGGAGTCAATGCGGGGCTGGCAAAGTATCTCGCCGAACAGCCCAAGGCCAGCCGTAGCCCGTACGCGGTCGGCGCGTACGCCTGTAGCCGGGCCTTCGACCTGCTCTATCCGCGCGGCCTGGCCGCGCACTTCTGGCAGGCCTTCCCGCCGTTCTGGGGTGACGATGTCGTGGGCGTGAACAGCAACCTCACGGCCTGGCCGCACCTCAACCTGTGGCAGGTCGCGCTGTCGGGCAACGTGGCCGTGCAGGCCCGGATCGGGCTGACCAAGTGCCAGCGAACGTTCCGCTTCGGCTTCAGCTTCAACGAGGTCGAGGATCCGTTGCTGCCGAAGAGCATCCGGGTGACCAAGGATGGCAAGGTCACCCTCGTGCCGTTCCCCGCGACGCCGGAGGAGCTGCAGAAGGTCACCGGCGGCCGGGTGGTCGGCGGCCGCGTCCAAGGTTCGGTGCTCGGTTACCTGATCGAGCTGGACAAGCGGCCGGCCGGCTTCCTGATCGAGGCCGTGCCGCCGTTCGATGCCGCTTTCGGCCCGGAGTTCCGGGCCTTGGAGGGCATCGCCGACGTGGACGTCGCCTGGGGCGACACCGGCGGCTGGCGGCTGCCGCGTGGGGGTCTGTGATGGCCGCCGACGACTACCTGCGCGCGGTGGTGGCCGAGCTGGCCGAGGCCTTCGCCCCGCTCGGCGACGCCCTGCGGGACCCGCCGGCCCTGGCCCGCTTCCTGGCCGGCCTGGGCTGGGATCTCGACGAGACAGGGACCGAGTCGCTGACCGGCGCGCTGGGCGCGGTCGGGCAGGCGCTGAGCACGCTCGCCCAGGACGCGAGCACCGACGCCGGCCTCGGCACGCTGGCCGGCGATGTGGCCGGCCTGACCGCGGCGCTGGTCGCGGCAGCACCGGCCGCCGCCGGCGGGTTGCCCGCTCCGCTGGATCAGCCGGCGTTCTGGTCGGCCCTGCCGGCCGACCTGCTGGAGATGCTGATCTTCGACCACCTCGACCGCCGGCACCAGCTGGCCTTCGGCCTGCTCGCCGTGCTGGGCGTCGCGCACCTCGAGCAGCGGCAGGCCGACGAGGCCAGCGGGCGGGCCGGGTACGAGCGCCGGGGTATCGGCCTCGACCGGTTCCTGCGGTTCGTCACCGATCCCGGCAAAGCGCTCCAGCAGGACTTCGGCTGGGGCGCCGACTTCGACCACCGGGCCGCGTCCTGGGCGCTCGGGGCACTGCTGCGCGGCGTGGGCGCCGACGCGACGCTCGGACCGGCCGCGCCGGGCCTGGTGAGCCGGTACTACGACGAGCTGAGCGACCACCGTGCCGTCGACCAGGTGGTGCTCTCCGCCCCCACGCTGGCCAGTTCGGACGGCGTCGCGGTGGCCAAGGCCGCCCTGGTGGTGCTGCCCGTTCCCCCGTCGGCCGATCGGCTGGCTCCCGCCGAAGGGCTGGTGCTGCTGCCCACGTTCTTCGGTCAGGTGGCGGCGACCTTCCCGGTCGGCGCGACCGCCAAGCTGGCGCTGTCCGGGACGGCCACCGGCTCCCCGATCGCGCTCTTCGTCCGGCCGTCCGGGGTGGGCGCCGAGGTGTCGGTCGCCGGCCTGGAGGTCGGGCTCAAGGCCCGGCTCGACGTCGCCCCGGTCACGCCGATCATCGTCGTGGGAACGGCCGGCAGCAGCCGGCTTGAGCTGCACCGCGCCCACCTCAGCTTCGCGGTCACCGCGTCGACGGCCGGTCTGCTGGTGGAGGTCGAGGCGATCCTCGACCGGGTCCGGCTGGTGGTCCAGGCCGGCGAGGGCGACGGCTTCCTGCGCCAGGTGCTCGGCGAAAAACCGATCGAGGTCGACGTCGGCCCCGGGCTGGCCTGGTCGAGCGGCACCGGGCTCCGCTTCGCCGGGCAACGGGCGCTGGCCCTGGACATCCCCCTCGACGTCTCGGTGCTCGGCGTGATCGACCTCGACCGGCTGCACTTCGCGCTGCGTGGCGGGGACGCCGCGGTGCTGGAGGTCGGGGTCAGCGGGGGTCTGAGCCTCGGGCCGTTCGCCGCCTCGGTGCAGAACATGGGCTTGGCCGTACGAGCGAGGGCGACCGACCCCGACCACCCGGGCAACCTCGGCCCCCTCGATCTCGGTTTCGGCTTCAAACCGCCGACCGGGGTCGGGCTGGCGATCGACACCCCGGCCGTGCGGGGCGGCGGCTTCCTGCTGATCGACCCCGAGGCCGGCCAGTACGCGGGGGTCTTCGAGCTGACCGTCGTCGGCACCGTCTCGGTGAAGGCGGTCGCCATCATCTCGACCAAGCTGCCGGACGGCTCCCCCGGCTTCGCGCTGCTGATCCTGATCACCGCCGAGGGGTTCACCCCGATCCAGCTCGGCCTGGGCTTCAGCCTCACCGGGATCGGCGGCCTGGTCGCCCTCAACCGCACCATCGACGAGAAGGTCGTGCGCAGCGGGCTACGCGACGGGGTGCTGGACTCGGTGCTGTTCGTCAAGGACCCGGTCCGCAACGCACCGCGGATCATCTCCACGTTGAACCGGGTCTTCCCGATCGCCCCGGGCCGGCTGGTGATCGGGCCGCTGGCCGAGATCAGCTGGGGCAGCCCGCCGCTGGTCAAGATCCGGCTGGCCCTGCTCATCGACATCCCCCAGCCGGTGAAGATCGTGCTGCTCGCGCAGTTGCGGATGGTGCTGCCACGGGAGGACGACGTGGTCATCGAGCTCAACGTGGACGCGGTCGGCGTGCTCGACCTCGGCCGCCGCGAGCTGTCGCTAGACGCCTCCATCCACCACTCGCGGCTGCTCAAGTTCGCGCTCGCCGGCGACCTCGCACTGCGCCTCACCTGGGGCGAGCAGCCCACCTTCGTGCTCTCGGTCGGCGGCTTCCACCCGAGGGCCCCGGTCCCGCCCGGTCTGCGCCCGCTGCAACGGCTGAGCCTGACCCTGTCCGGCTCGGACAATCCGCGGATCCAGTTCGCGGCCTACTTCGCGCTCACCGCCAACTCCATCCAGTTCGGGGCCCGGATCAGCGTGTACGCCGAGGACGGCGGCTTCGGCGTGGACGGCGGCGGCTCGTTCGACGCGCTGATCCAGTGGGCGCCGTTCGTGCTCGACATCGACCTCGCCGCCTGGGTGCGGGTGTTCGGCCCGACCGGCACGCTGCTCGGCCTGCGCCTGGCGCTGAACGTCACCGGGCCCGAGCCCTGGCACATCAGCGGGGTCGCCGAGCTCACCGTGCTGTTCGTGACCGTACGGGTCGGGGTGGACTTCCGGCTGGGCGAGGCGGTGGAGCGGCCGGCCACCGAAAGCCTCGATGTGGCGGCGGCGATCTGGGCCGAGCTGAGCCGCCCGGCCGGCTGGCAGGCGGTGCTCGGGGCCGTGGAGACCCCCGGCGCCACGCTAGGCGAACCAGCCGCCGCGACCCGGGCGGGCGATCCACTGGTGGCGCATCCGCTGGCCACCATCACCGGGCGGCAGCGGGTCGCGCCGCTGGACCGGCCGGTGAGCCGGGTCGGGGCGGCCCGGCCCACCGCGGGCGTACGCGCCTACCCGGTGCAGATCGGCGCGCCCGCCGGAGTGCGCGTCACCGCGGCGAACGACCTGTTCGCGCCGGCCCAGTACGCCGACCTACCCGACGACACGAAGCTCTCCGGGCCGTCCTTCGTGCCGATGCAGGCCGGGGTGACGCTGTCCAGCGAGCTCGCCCGCCGGCTGCCCGGGCACGGCGTGGCCGGCACCGACTTCGGCGTCGAGACCCTCGAGGTCACCAGCCTGGACGACCCGCCCGCCCCGGCTTCGGGAGGCGACCCGCTGGTCGCCACGGCCGGGCCACCCGCCGGCGGCCGGCGGGCCGCGCGGTTCGCCGGCGCGCAGGCGGTGCTGGTGCGATGAGCGTCCGCCGCATCTTCCTGCCCTGGTACCGGCGCGGTTTCGCGGCCGCGCTGACCGCGCCGAACGGCACCACGGCCCGCGCCGAGCTGCCGGCGACACTGCGGCTCGCGGGTCTCGCGGAGACCGCGAACCTGCCGATCGCGCTGGCCGGGCCGGGCGACGTGGTGGGGCTCGATCCGCACGAGATCCGCCGCTGCGAACCCTACGACGGCTGCCCGAACGTCGAACCCGGCTACTTTCCCTACGTCGAGCTCGCCGCCGCGGACCTGCCCTGGCGGTTCACCCCGCTCGGCGCGCTCGACGTGCCGATGCCGGACCCGGAACACAACGGGGCCGCGGCGACGGGCACCCGGCTCGGCCCGTGGCTGGCCCTGGTCGTCGTCCCGGTCGACGCCGCGAGCCTCACCCCCGCCGCGCCGGGTGGCCTGCCGGTGCTGGAGACGGTCGGCGAGCAGCTGCCGCCGCCCGGGGAGAGCTGGGCCTGGGCGCACGTCCAGGTGACCCTCAGCGATCCGCAGGACGTCGGCGCCGAGCTGGCGGACGCGATCGACGATCCCAGCCGTACGGTCGCCCGGCTGCTCTGCCCCCGGCGGCTCGCGGGTGCGACCCGCTACGGCGGCTACCTGGTGCCGGCCTTCGCCGCCGGCAAGGCCGCGGCCGGCCCCGACCCGCTGGCCCCCGCCTGGGCGGCGACCGGCCCGGTCCGGCTGCCGGTCTACTTCTCCTGGTCGTTCTCGACGAGCGAGGACGGGACGTTCGAACGGCTGGCCCGCCGGCTGCGACCGCGCCCGGCTCCGGCGCAGGCCGCCGGCCGGCAGATCGACACCGGCCGGCCCGGCTGGGCCGCCGGCGCGCGGGCCGGCCGGACGACGGTCATGCAGGGCGCGCTGCGCCCGGCGGGCGCCGCCGAGCCACTGCCCGATCCGGTGCTGGCCGCCTCGCTGCAGGCGGCGATCAGCAGTGCCGCCCCCGACATCGAGCTGCGGCCGCCGATCTACGGCCAGGACTACCAGGACGGCGTCACCGCGATCGCCGGGAGCAGCGGCTGGCTCGCCGAGCTGAACAGCGACCCGCGCCGCCGGCTCGCCGCCGGGCTCGGCGCCTGGGCGGTGACCGTGCTGCAGGAGGACTTCGCCGACCAGGCCTGGCAGCAGCTCGCCGCGGCGGGCCGGCCGGCTCCCGCGGCGAGCGCGGGCCAGGAGCTGGCAGCTGTGGTGAGCCGTGCGCTGGACGCGAACCACGCCGCCGCGACGGCGGTGGCGCCGGCGGTGTTGCGCAGCGCGCGATTCGGCGGACCCCTCCGGGGGGCGGCGGTGCTGGGCCGCGACCGGCGGACCCCCGGCGCTCCGGCCGCCGCTGCGGAGTCCTTCGCACCCACCTTCGACCAGCCGGCGTACGAGCTGCTGCGCGCGGTGGCTCCGGAGTGGCTGCTGCCCGGCGTCGACGCCGTACCGCTGGACAGCGTCATCGTGCTGGGCAGCCATGGCGCCTTCGCCGAGGCGTTCCTGGTCGGGGTGAACCATGCGCTGGCCCAGGAGCTGCTCTGGCGGGGGTATCCCCTGGACCGCGAGGCCACGATGGTCGGTTCGTTCTGGGGCGACGAGCCGACCGAGATCGCGCAGTGGCCGCCGGGTTCGGCGCTCGGCACCCACGGCCACGGAGCCGACGCCCTGGTGCTGCTGCTGCGCGGCAATTTCGTGGCCCGCTTCCCGACCGCGCTGAGCTACCTCACCCGGACGCTGGCCGACGGTCGCGAACACCGGCTGCCGCCCGAGGCCGGCGGCCGGATCGGCGGCGACGCGACGGTCCTGCGTTTCGGCCTGACCGCCGAGCAGGCGACCGCGCCGATCACCGACGGCGGCGGGCCGTGGCGCATCGTGCTGCAGGAAGCGGTCGACCACGCCCGCTTCGGCGCGGACGACCCGGCCGGCCCGGCCACCCTGGGCAGCTGGATGGACCTCGACTGGGGTCATCCACAGCTCGCCGGTCGCACCCACGTCCCGGTCGCGGGACCGCTGCTCGGGCTCACCCGGCCGGTCGGTGCCGGCAGCGCCGACACCGCGACCTGGGGGCTGAGCGCGGGTCACCTGGCCAGTGCGCTGCAGCAGCCGGCGTTCGCCGTCCGCATCCCGCTCAGCCTGTGGCTGACCCCCGAGCCGGAGGCCTGATGTTCGAGCACCTGCGTCGCGACCTCGAGGCGGCCGTCCAGCGCGCGACAGCCGCGGTGACCGCGGCCGAGCAGGATCTGGCCGGGCTGCGGGCCCTGGTGGCCCAGCGGACGGCCGCCCGCTCGGCCGCCGACGCGGCGACCGGCGCGGCCCGGCAACAGGCGCAGTCCGCGGCCGCGGACCGGGACGCCGCACAGGCGGCGGTGGACCAGCGCCAGTCGGTCCGCGACACCACGGCCGGCACGCTCGATCAGACCCGGCAGGTGGTCGCCGCCCTCGCCGACGAGGAGCCGGAGAATCCGCTGCCGAACGGCAAGCCCAACCCCGCCTGGGCCGGCTGGAACGCCCGGATGCGGCAGGCGAGACAGCGGGTGCAGGCGGCCGAGCAGGCGCTCGCGGGGGCCCAGGCCGAGCTGAGCGCGGCCGGCCAGGCCCGGGACGCCGCCGCGGCCCGGGCGGCCCAAGCCGCCGCCCAGCTGGCCGATGCGCGGGCCCGGACGGCGAACGCGCAGGCCGAGCTCGACGTGGCGGGTGCCGGCGCCACCGCGGCCGAGCAGCGGTTGCGCATTCGGCGCGAGGAGGTCGACCAGGCCCGCGCCGCCCTGCCGGCCCTCGACGCCCGGGCAGCTCAGCTGGGAGCGGTCACCTTCGATCGCGACCTCCTCGAGCAGCTGGCCGACCAGGAATACGCCGCATCGGCCGAGCTGCACGGGCAGCGGGCGGAGCTGCTGGCCCGGCGGATGGCCCGGCTCTCCGACAAGCGCAGCCGGTTGAGCACGCTGGACTCCCTCGCCGCCGGTCTCGTCCCGCTGCGGGCGGCGATCGCCGGCTGGCCCGACGCCGGCCGGTTTCCCTCGCTCGACGCGGCGAGAGCGGCGCTGGGCGGCCTGCTCGACACGCTCCAGCAGCAACGCGGGATCCCACCGGAGCGCCGCACCGACGACCTGGGGGCGTATCTGGCCCGGCTCGATCAGGCCGCGGAAGCCCTGCAGGCGGCGGTCGCCCGGGCCGGCGCGGAGCGGGAGCTGGCGGCCGGTCAGCTGGCCGCCGCCGCCCAGGCCCTGGCCGACCACCAACGGGAGCAGCCCTGATGCGGCCCCGCGACTGGACCGGCGACGATCCCGGCGACGCCCGGCGGTACCTGGACGACCTGCAGGACTGGAAGAACAAACGGGATCAGCTGGCCGAGCGGCAGGCCGAGGCCCGCCGGGCGCTGGACGCCGCGTCCGCCCGGCTCGGTGTGCTCACCGGGTGGCGTGACGCGCTGCCGCCGCTGCGCGAGCCGGTGGCCGGGCAGCGGATCCCGTACGAGACGGATCTGGCCGACGTGGCGGTGATCGGCGCGGAGCTGGACCGGCTCGCCGGGCTGCTGGCGGACCGCCGGGAGTCGTACGCGATGGCCACCTCGCGGCTGCTGGGCGACGTGCCGGTGGACCAGCCGATCGTGCTGCTGCCACTGCGGCTGGAAACCCATTGGACACCGGACGAGCTGCTCGTACGCATCTTCCCGGACGACATCGGCATCGACAGCCACGACCCGCGGCTCACCCCGGCCGAGCGCGCCGCCGCCGAGCGCTACCAGGAGGCGGTCACCCGGGCGACCGGGGGGAGCGCGTTGGCCGAGCAGGCCTGGGAGGAACTGGTCCGCCAGACCGGCGCCCCGCGCGCCGCCTGGGTGGCCCGCAGCACCGATCCGGCCCGGCCGGTGCCGCCGGGCCGGGAGTCGGGTTGGGACCTGACGGTGTCGGCCCGCCTGCTGCCCGACCGGTTCGCGGTGGTGCCGATCCGCGGGCAGCGGATCATGGCGAGCGGCCGGGTGGCGCCCCGCTTCGTGATCTGGGGGGCGCCGGTGCCCGCCACGCTCCCGTACCCGCTGCTCGGCGCTGCCGGCGAGGCGTCCTGGCTCAGCGACTTCGCCGTCGCGGAGGCGAACGGGATGGCCGTCCGGGTCCCGCTCGCCCCTGGTGCCGCGCCGGTGCAGGGCCTGCTGGTGGTCGGCGTGCGCGGCGGTTCGGCCGGCGACAGTCTCGGCGAGCTGCTCGGCGCGCACGCCTTCAGTTCCGGCGCCGAGCTGCTGAACGACGGCGCGCCGACCAACAACTCGGGTGCGGTGCGGGCCGCGCACAGCGTCGCGCGGCAGGCGGAGGCCGCCCATGCCCAGTTGTCCGGCGGCGCCGTCCCACCGCCGGGCACCGCCGGGGCGCAGCTCGCCGCGCTGTTCGGCGTCGATCCGGCCGTTGTCGGCGACTGGCGCGGCGCCGGCCAGCCGCGCGGGGACACCCAGGCGGCCCTGGCGGTGCTGGTCGGCTTCGGCGCCGAGGGAGCGCTACGCACCGCGCTCGGTACGGCGGGCCGGTCCTGGCCGCTGGTGGCGGGCAGCGGGCCCGCTCCGACGATGTTGTTGGGCCGGCAGCCGTACGGGGTGTTGCCGGCGAGCGCGATGGCCCGCTGGGTGCCGCAGCCCGGCGAGCTCGGCGGCGCCCTCGCGGACGCGTTGCACGAGTGGGGCCGCTCGGTGGGGCCGCCCGACCAGCTCGACCCGCTTGATCCGCCGCACCCGCCGGGCGGTGGCGGGGCCGGGCCGCGGATCGCGAGCCGGCCGGACGATCTCGAGCCGCTGCTGCTCGAGCAGCCCGGCGCGTACCTGTGGGCGCACGACGGGACCACCTACGCCGGCGGCACCGCGCTGATCGGGCCCGCCGACGGGCCCACCTCCCCGGGCGCGTACCTGATCGCGATCGCCGACGCCGACCCGGCGGACCTGCCCGCCCTCGTCGCCACCCGGCCGCCGCTGCTGGCCCGGATCGCGGTGGCCGCGAAGGGCGCGGCGCCCGACCCGGCGGCGCGGCTCGCCGTCGACGGTGCTCTGCGGGCCCTGGCCGCCGACCGTTCGGGCGCGCTGGCCGCGCAGTTCGTGTCCACCCTGGACGCCTGCTCGCACCGCTTCGACGCCTGGATCACGTCGGCGGTCACCGAGCGGCTGCACGCACAGCGCCGCCAGGGCGTGCCGACCCGGGTCGGGGCCTTTGGCTGGCTGCTCGACCTGCGCCCGGCCGCGGCACCCCGCAGCGCCGGCCATGTCCTGGCCCCCTCGCTCGCCCACGCGGCGACGGCCGCCGTGCTGCGGGCGGGCTATCTCGCCGAGGTAGCGGCCAGCGGCCGGGTGGACGGCTCCAGGCAGCCGATGGCGGTGGACCTCTCCTCGGCCCGGGTCCGCGCCGCGCTCGCCACCCTGACCGCGGTACGAGCCGGGCAGCCGCTGGCCGCCGTGCTCGGCCGCGGTTTCGAGGACGACCTGATCGCCGCGGGCCTGCAGCGCTACCTGGCCACCTTCCGCAAGCTGACCCGGTTCCGCACCGGCAGCCGGCTCGAAGAGCGGGAACAGGCCCGCGCCGACGCGGCGGACACCCTCCGGCGCCGGCGGGACGAACTGGCCGAACGGCGGGCTCAGACCGTACGCGACACCGAGAGCGCCGCCGCGGCCGCCGAGATCCTGCGGCAGGCGCGGGCGGCGCAGCAGGCCGCCGAGACCGCCGCCGCGCCCTTCGTTGCCATGCGGGCGCGGATCGACCGGCTGGACACCTCGCTGATCCCGGACAAGGTCGCCGAACTGGCCGCCATCGACCGCGAGCGCCCCGTCCCGGGGACACACACCCACAAGATCACGGTGCCGGTGCCGGCACCATGACGACCTAGGAGCGGCTGTGCAGACCCGCGACGAAGATCTCGTCACCGTCGACCCGGAAGACGTCGCGGCGGCCGCGGACTGGGCCCTGCGCCGGGCGCAAGCCCAACGGGAACTGGCCGATCTGCGCGCCGAACGGGCCCGGCTGCAGACGCTGGTCACCCAGCCGCCCGGAGCCACCGCGCTGGCCGCGGTCGCGACGACCCGGACCGCCACCGGCACCGCCCAGGACGCCGCCGGCACCGCGGCCGGCATCGCGCAGGCCAGCCGGCAGGCCACCGAGCAGTTCGCCCAGGTGCAGGTGGCGGGCGCCGAGGAAGCGGCGGACCAGGCCACGCTCGCGCTGTCGACCACCCTCGCCGAGCTGCTGCGGGACGCCGACACCAGCAGCGCGTTGACCGCCACCGTCGACGGCCTGGCCCTGCGGCAGCGCTACCTGGCCGGGTCCGGCACCGCCCCGCCGCGCTGGGACCACACCACGCTGCCGTTCCCCGCCCAGCCCGGCGTTGCCCCGCTCGACCCCCAGCTGATGCTGCCCGCGATCGGCGAACCCGACTACGCGGCCCTGCTCGACGTGCTGCACCGGCTCGACACCGGCGTCGACGCGGTCGCCGACCTGATCACCGCCGAGAGCGTGCACCAGCTCGTCCAAGGCAACCTGGTGCGCTCCGGCGCGGCCCTGGAGGTGGCCGCGAGCGGCGCCGTGCCGGACGGTTTCGACGTGATCCGTACGCCGCGGACCGGCGAGGTGGTCACCCACCGGGTGCTGCTGCTGGCCGACGCGGACACCGCGGCACGCTGGCCGGCGGCGCCCGCGGGCCCGGCCGCGCTCGCCGACCCGCTCACCGCCGCCTGGATCACCAGCCTGCTTCCCGACCCGGCGCAGGTCGGCGTCGCGGTGACCCGGCTGGACCCGGTGACCGGCACGCCGGGTGACCCGGTCAGCTTCACCCTCGATGAGCTGGCCCTCGACCCGCTCGCCCTGGTCCGGACCGCGGCGGACACCGGCGAACTCACCCAGCGCCTGGCCCTGCACGCCCGGGCGATGTGGCGGGCCGCGGGCCGGGACGCGGAGCTCGGCGCGGTCCGGGTGACGCCGGGCGCGACCGCGTACGCGCCGTCCGACCTGGTTGCCGCCGCCGGCCGGGTGCGCAGCCTGCTCGCCGCCGGCCGGGCCCTGACCGGTGCCGATCTGAGCGCGCCGACCGCGCCCGGCCCACCGGTCACCGCGGCGGTCGCCGCACAGCTCACCGCGCGAGTCGCGACGGTGGAGTCGGCTCTGGACGCCGCCGTCGCGGAGCTGGCCACGGCGGCGGCCGGCACCGACCCGTACGCCGTCGGGGTCACCCTGCTGTCGGCGTCCGGTTGGGGCGTCGCCGGTGCCACTCCCCAGGCCGCCGACGAGTTCCCGGCCCTCGCCGCCTTGCGGGCGCAAGCCCTGCACACGGGCCGCGAGCTCACCCGCCGGCGGTTGACGGCTCCCGCGCTCGCCTCCGCCGCCGACCCCGAAACCGCCGTCCGGGCCGCCCGGGAGCGGCTGATCGCCCTGGTGGGCTGGCGGTTGCCGGTCTCGCTCGCGCTGGCCGCACCGACCGACGTCGCATGGGAGCCGGTCACCGGCCCGGCCGGCCCGCTGCCCGGTGCCGAGCCGGTCACCCTGCGGGCCTGGGCGGACGCGTACGCACAGGTCCGGCCGGCGGTCTCCGCCCTGGTCGAGGCCTACGACCTGGCCGAGGCGCTGGCGACCGGCGGCACCCTGAGCCTCGCCGCCACCCAGCTGGCAACGGCCGGCGGCGCGTCCTGGCTGGGCGCCGCTCCCGAGCCACCGCCGGGCCTGGTCAGCGTGGTCGCCCAGCGGACGTTCGCCGCGCCGCCGGCGTCGGTCACGGGCCTGGCCGTGGACAGCTGGACCCAGATGACCTGTGCGCCCGTCACGGCCGGCGACGTCTTCCTGCGGGCGGCCCCGAACGCCACCGGCCGGCAGCACGCCGCCGTCGCCTTCCACTACGACGAGCCGGACAGCACCCCGCCGCAGGTGGCGCTGGTCGCGGTCGCGCCCGACCCGCGCGCCGGCCACTGGGACCTGGAAACCCTGTACGACACGCTGCTGGAGGCGCTCGCGCTCGCCCGGCACCGCGCCGCGGCCGCCGAACGATCGGCCGTACGCGGCCTCACCCTCCGGGACATCTGAGATGGTCACCCTGCAACCGCGCTCCACCGCCGAGGTCGCCACCGGGAGCCCGGTCGATCCGGCCGTGCTGGCGGAACTGGTCCGGGACGCGCTGGCCGCCCCGGTCGCCGATCCGGTGTGGCTGCTGGCCCGGCAGTGGCAGACCGGCGCGTTCCAGGCCGCTGACGGCGGCTCGCCGGTGACCACTGAGCTCGCCTGGGCCGGTGGGCCGCTCAGCCGCAACGGCGTTGCGCTCGACGGCCCGCTCGAGGACCGGTTCGAGCCCGAGCCGCCGCCGCCACTGCCGGCCCTGGACGCGGCAAGGCGGGTGCGGCTGGCCAGCGAGCTGCGCCGCCGGCTGGCCGAGAGCCGGCTGACCGGCACCGAGCTGAACGCGCTCTGGACCGCCTGGCGCACGGCGTTCCCGGCGATCACGGCCGAGGACGAGGCACTACGGGCGGCGGGCGCGCGACTGCCCGACCCGGTGTCGCTGGTGCCGCAACTGCTGCCGGCGCTGGCTCCCGGCGGGGTCGCGCCGTTCCCGACGCTGCCCGGCACCGCCGGCCTCGCGGCCGGCGCTCGGGAGGCCGTCGAGCTGGCCGTGCGCGGCTGGTTCGGCTGGGCGGCATCGTCGTTCTCGGCCGCCGGAGACCTCGCAGCCGCCGCGGGCGATCGCGCCCCCGCGAGCTGGGACGCCGAGCGGCTCGGCTACCGCTTCGATTGCGCCGCCGAGCGCTCGAACGGCCCGGTCACGCTGATCGCCGACGGTTACGACGGGTCCGGCCTGGACTGGTACAGCGTGGACAAGTCCCGGCTCGGGCCGGTCCCGTTCGTCGCGCCCCGCTTCCTGCGTACCGGATCGGCCGTCGTCACCCCTACCAAGGTGAGCTACGCCGGAATGCCGCGCCCGCGATGGTGGGAGCTGGAGGACGGCGACGTCAACCTGGACGCTCTACGCGCCGGTGACGACCCGGCGCAGGCGGTGCTGGCCGCGTTCGCGCACAGCTACTCCAACGACTGGTTCCTCTGCCCGCTCGAACTGGATCCGGGCTGGGCCGAGATCGGCACGCTGCGGGTCACCGACACCTTCGGCGAAATCAGCGAGGTGCCGGCCGCGGCGGTGGCCGACGGGCCCGGCGGGGCGTGGCGGATGTGGGACCTCGCCATCTCGGGCAAGAGTGACGACACCCCGGGCCTGCGGCTGCTGTGGCCGGTCGGGCCGCCCCCGCTGGACGGCCCGGTACTCGAGGAGATCATGCTGGCCCGCGACGAACTGGCGAACCTCGCCTGGGTGGTCGAGCAGCGGACGACCGACACCGACGGGCTCCCGGTCGATCGCTTCCAACGCTGGCAGCAGGAGCGGCCCGAGGAGGTGAGCGGCGCGGACCGGCCACACGCGACCGCGTACCGGCTCGGCACCGCGGTCCCCGACTTCTGGTATCCGTTGCTCGCCACCGGCGACCGCGCCACCCAGATGCTTCGCCGGGCCGGCCTGCCGCCGGAGGCGAGCGGGGTCTCCGACGACGGGGTACAGGGCGTGCTGGTGCCGCACGGCGCGGCTACGGCGCTGGCCGTCTCGACGGTGTCGCGGCAGGGCCGGCGGATCATCCGCCGCGGCCGACTCGTGCTGGGCCCGGACGGCGTCCGGACCTGGGTGGCCCGGGTCGCCGGCCCGGGAACGGGTGACGCGTCCTGCGGTCTGCGCTTCGACATCCTGACCACCACATGACGCGGCCGTCAGCGGTCTTCGCCTCGGCCGACAGCCGCTCGCCGGAGGCGCCCCGGCGCGTCGGCTTCGCCCACGCCGAGCCGGTCGCCGACGACGACGTGCTCGCCGGGATCCGTCGCCGCGTGCGGGACACCGTCTGACCCGGCCTGCCGGGTGAGTCAGGCCCCGCGGGTCAGCTCCGCCACCCCGACCAGCAGCCGGTCCACGTCCGCCGTGGTGCTGCCGAGGCCGAGGCTGGCCCGGACCGCGCTGGCTCCCAGCGGCCGGCCGATCCGCTCGCCGGCATCGGCCAGCAGCCGGGCGGTGAGTGGATGAGCGCAGAACAATCCATCGCGTACGCCGATGCCGTGCCGGGTCGCCAGCGCGGCGGAGACCTCCGCCGCCGGGATCCCGGCGACCGCGAAGCTCACGATCCCGACCCGGTCGGCGTCCGGGCCGAACGTCCGCAACTCACCGACGCCGGGCAGCACGGCCAGCCCGGCCCGCAACCGCGCGACGAGCCGGCGTTCCTCGGCCTCCAGCCCCGCGCGGTCGGCGGCCGACAGCGCTGAGCAGACGGCGGCCAGCGCGACCGCGCCGAACAGGTTCGGCGTTCCGGCCTCGTGCCGGCCCGGCCCGGAGTGCCAGCTGACGTCGAGCGTGACCCGCTCGCCCGGCAGCGCCCCGACGGCGGCCGTCGCGCCGCCACCGGCCAGGTAGGGCTCGGCGGCGTCCAGCCAGTCCCCGCGACCGGCCAGGATGCCGGCGCCGAAGGGTGCGTACAGCTTGTGCCCGGAGAGGGCCAGATAGTCGATGCCGGTCTCGGCCAGCGACACGGCGCGGTGCGGGGCCAGCTGGGCGGCGTCGACCACGATCCGGGCGCCGTGCCGGTGCGCCACCTCGGTCAGCTCGGTCACCGGCCAGACCTCGCCGGTGACGTTGGAGGCGCCGGTCACGGCCACCAGCACCGGGCCGGGCACGCCGGGCAGCGCCGCGGCGAGCGCGGCCACCGCCTCCGCCGCGCTGGCGGGAACCGGCAGGACCAGCGACTTCGCGGCCGACCAGGGCAGCAGGTTGGCGTGATGCTCCGCCGCCCAGCCCACCACCGTGGTGCCGGCCGGCAGACAGCCGGCCAGCAGATTCAGCGCGTCGGTCGTGTTCCGGGTGAAGATCACATGGTCGTCCGGCCGTGCCCCGAGGAAGTCGCCGATCGTCTGCCGGGCCTGCTCGTAGGCCAGGGTGCACCGCTGGGACGCCGCGCCCGCGCCCCGGTGGACGCTGGCGTACCAGGGCAGCAGGTCGTTGACCGCCGCCGCCGCGACGGCCAGGCACGGCGCGGTCGCCGCGTAGTCGAGATTGACGTGCCCGGCCGCGCGGCCGGCGCCCAGCACGCTCAGGTCGGCGGTGGGGTTTTCGATCGTCTGGATGGACATGGGCCAGCCTCCACACAAGGGGACCCACAGGGGCCCGCGCTTGCCCGGCGCGAACACGCCGGACCCGGTCGTCACCCGGGGCACCCCACCGCAGACCGAGGAGGGTTGCCGGCCAGCGAGCCGGGGCTTGACGCTGGCGCTCATGACCTGCGACCAGGATAACAGCACACCTACCCGCCCGATCGGGATAGGGTTCAGCCCGGCCATCGACCGGGATCGACGGGCCCCGGGTTTCGCACGAGATGACGAGGTCGCAAGCATGTCTGACGCCGTACAGTCAGCGGGTTTTGATCGGTGGCGGGTGGCGCGCCGGCGCGCGGTGACCGCGCCCACCGGAAACCTCGCGCTGGTGGCAACGCAGTGGCTGGCGCCGGGCGAGGAGCCCGATCTGGAGGCCGCGCTCGCGGGGCAGCCGCCGAGCGTCACCGCCTCCCGCCTCGAGCGGCCGGACCCGCTGACCGGCGCCGTCCAACGGGGCCTGCGGCTCTGGGACGCCGACTCGGACGCCATCCGCGACTTCGACGGCATCGACACCTTCGCGTTCGACCCCGCCTGGATCCTCGAGGCGCGCTACACGGAGATCCCCGGCGCCCGGCTCGTGCCGTTCGAGCACATCCGCGACAACGGCGGCACCCGCGACCTGGTGGTTCCCGGCGACATCGCGGTCATCATCGCCGGGCGCGAATATGTGCTGTACGCGTTCGACGACGAGGGCACGTTGCTGCTGGCCTTCGGCGACCCGACCAACGGCAAGAGCACGTACGGCGCCGGGCGGTTCTTGAAGGTGCCGCGCGAGCCCGGCAGCGACCGGGTGATCCTCGATTTCAACCGGGCGTACGTGCCGCCGTGCGGTTTCTCGCCACACTTCAACTGCCCGATGCCGCCGCCGCAGAACCGCCTCGAGGTGGCCGTCGAAGCCGGCGAGAAGCTCCCGCTCTTCCACGGAGCCAAGCAATAGAAACTATCGCCTATCGCTCCGACGCGCCCTGAACCCGAGCGTCAGGAACGAAGGGTGCGCAGGCCGGTGCGGATTTCGCTGACCAGGATCTCGGGCTGTTCCAAGGCCGCGAAGTGCCCGCCCTTGTCGGCCTCGCCGTAGTGGATCAGATTGCGGTAGGTGTCTTCGATCCAGCTTCGTGGCAGGCGTGGGATGTCCCTCGGGAAGACGGTCACCGCGACCGGAAGAGTCAGCTTCGGGCCCGCGAAGGTGCGTGATCTGTTCTCCCAGTAGATGCGGCCGGACGACGCCGCGCTGTTGGTGAACCAGTAGAGGGATATCGCGTCGAGCATGTCGTCGATGCTGAGGGCGTCCTCGGCGAGCCCGTGGTTGTCGGTCTTGGACTGGAACTTTTCGTAGATCCAGGCCGCCTGACCGGCGGGAGAGTCCGCCAGAGCGATTCCGACAGTCGCCGGCTTCGTGCCCTGAAGATGGTTCGACCCGCCGAGATCGCCCGCGTAGAGGGCGAGGGTCTCCTCCGAACGAAACCGGATCGGTCAGCGGGCCGATCAGCTTCAGGAACTCGACGATCGAGCCTGGCCATCCGTGCGTGAGGATCAGCGGCATCGCGTTGGGATTCTTGGACCTGACGTGGATGAAGTGGATGTCCAGCCCATCAATCCTGGTCAGGAACTGGGGGAACCGATTGAGCTCGGACTCGAAGCGCCGCCAGTCGTAGCTGCGCTCCCAGTAGTCGACCAGAGATCTGGCGTTCTCCACGCGAACCCCTTGCGACCAGTCGCCCACCGTTTCCGGATCCGGCCATCGAGTCCTGGCCAGTCGCTGCTTCAGATCGTCGATCTCCGAATCCGAGATCGAGACGGTGAACGGGTGGACGAGGGGTGCGGTCATTGCCTTCTCCTGAGCTTGGAAGCGCGGCGCAACCCTCCGTTGCACACTGGTGTGCAGCGTAGTTGACTGCACACGGGTGTGCAGTGTGATTCGTTGCACACCGGTGTGCAACAATGGAGTCGTGCCCGCCGAGTCCTCCCGTGTGCGCTCGATGAACGAGACACGCGATCGCATCCTCGATGTCGCCCTCGATGTGTTGGGCGAGAATCCCGACGCCGGAATGGGTGACATCGCCGCCGCTGCCGGCGTCGTCCGTCGCACGGTCTATGGCCATTTCCCCTCGCGCCTCGACCTGGTTCAGGCACTCACGGAACGGGCCGTCACCGAGATGACAGCCATGCTCGCCGAGGTCAACGCCTCCGCCGCGGAAGCGGACGCGACGTGGGTCGGATTCATCGCCCGCATCTGGCCGGTGGCGCACCGGTACCGGGTGCTGTTGGCGCTGCGCCGCGGCGAGTACGGCGAGGCGATCCACGGCCTGCTCGGGCCACTCGATGAACTCCTCGCCGACCTTGTGAAACGCGGCCAGGACAGCGACCTGTTCGCACGGCACCTTCCGGCAGGGATTCTGAGCCAGGTTGCCTACGGCGCCGTGTTCGCCATCGCGACCAGCGACCTGTCGAACGGGACCCTCGGCGCCCGAGCAGCGACGATCACGAGCCTGCTGATGCTGGGAGTTCCCGAGGCGCGCGCAATCGCTCTCGTGGACAACGAAGAGGTCGGGGT
>Ga0307512_10002835_pt1 | contig 21095 bp, 14 predicted proteins | sample 14_EM_MG_FD_200267 | JGI IMG/M metagenome (GOLD analysis project Ga0307512, IMG submission 200267) | Populus trichocarpa ectomycorrhiza microbial communities from riparian zone in the Pacific Northwest, United States - 14_EM | ecosystem: Host-associated > Plants > Roots > Unclassified | place...
ACGCGAAGTTCTTCTTTAGTGGAGATCCCGGACGAACAGACTTACAGTCTTGTTTGTTCCGGAAGAGTCTGAATAAACACATGTATATTCCATGGTCTAGTGCCCATCCCGAGTCCGTAAAACGCTCGTTTATTAAGGCCGAATTGACCCGATTACTCGTAGTCTCTTCCAATAATTCCCTGTTTGAGGAAAGCAGGTTGGAATTCTACAGTAATCTACTGAGGCGTGGATACCCTCAGGATAAATTGAAATTGTGGATGCGGGTAGTGCAGTACACCCACCGGATCAGTGTCCTCCTTAAGAAAGGTAATAAGAACACGGATCGGGGGGTACCACTGCTCTTTCCTTCATTCTATAATGATATTTGGAAATACATGAACCTCAATGAGGTGTTTGGCAAGATTACGGGTTATTGGTCACATCGAGGATTAGTCGTCCCCGACGAACTTCGTGGTCCAGTAATCAAGAGTCTTCGCCGCACGGAAAACCTTTTTGATAAGGCTAGTACGTGGAACGTGGAAGTGTTAACTTCCGGTGGCATTCACAAACGTTCACACTTAGAGGCATTCGGTAAGTTAGAGATTCGGGGGAGGATTGGTAACCCGTCGATCCCGAACACATCCCTAACCCTAGCCCGCCCCGCTAGGACCGCCCATCCCAGGTCAGATGTTAACGTTGATGCTCTCCGCGCTTCTAAGAGGCAACGACTTGCGTCCGCTCAATCCCCTGCGCTGTAGTGGTTGAGGCCGTAAAAAGTCTCCTACGGACGGTGTGGTGGTGTGCCGCATTCTCCCCCGTAACAGGGGTCGAGTTTGTGGTGGGAGTTTAATATCGTGTTTAAAGCTTACGTCGCATATGCGACTAAGCGCCTGGTTAAATTATTTGGGATTATATGTCATGCAATATAAGCGTCTTTTTTTCTTGCTACCACACCTTTCGGAAATGCCCGGAACGGCTCGCACACTTTACAGGGTCACTGCGATGCCCCAACCATTTCTTGAACGCATTTTTGAAAAAATTTGCGCGGTGTCGCGGCAAGGAAAACTGACGTGAAAAAGTATATATTTCACACGCTGCACAAGTACTGAGGAGTCAAAGTTGACGAAAGCTCGAAACGACCACAATATCTTTCTTGCTATACTCGCAGCCAAGTACTCTTCAAAATATTATTTTCTCCTTCGTGATTCTTCTTAGAATAACCCTAAGAATTATCCAATGCGTAACTAAAATTATCTTCGATAAGTTATCCTTCGATAATAGTATTCACAATCCAATGCTATGAACGACTGAAGTATCCGGCAAGAATGACATGATGTCATCTGCGTGGGTGGAGTAACATTGAGCAACTGGTAAGTATCATTACTAGACAGCATGTATAAATAATATCATATCTAACTTGACATTGCGTGATTCACGAATATTCATATTCACAATGAAATTTAATCAACCACTGTAGTATCATTTTTCGATGACATATTCTTATCTGGCTAGGTGAAGTAAAATTTACCACGTTGTTAGTATCTTACTGGACAGCATATATGTGACATCTTATACTGAATCTCTGTTTGCCTGATTCGGTGATACAAGTATTAACATTCAAAGCAAATGAATGACTATAGGATCAATTCTCACCGACCTATTAGTATCCTGAGATGTGGGGTAACATTTACCAAATGGTTATTAACATGACTGAACAGCTTATTCATTCAATACGATACTGATACTTCCTTGGAAATGTCCACAGATACTAGTATTCCATTCAAATCGAATTAACGACTGTAGTATAAGTTCCCAACAGCATATTGGAGTATTGATAAGTGATGTATCATTTACCAAGTCGTCAGTATCATACTGCACAGCATGTTTATAATATATCATACGACAATCCATGTGGCATAATCCACTGACATTACTATTCACATTGGGATTAGATCAACGACTTTACTACCAGGTCTCAACTACATATCGGTATCTGCATATGTGGTGTAACATATAACATGTTGTGGGTGTCTATATTTGAAGGTAAATTTATATTATATGATACAAAAAATATATCACCATTTACTACTGGTATTAGGATTCACATTCAAACTAAATGAATGACTGTAGTATCAGTTCGCATGGACATAGTCGTACCTGGATACGTGAAGTATCCTTTACCAATTTGTTAGTATCTTTACTGGACAAAATCATTATCCAATATAATACTAAAATTATACTTACATTTTCCTCAGATAGTAGTATTTCAAATTCAAATTAAACGAATCATTGTAATATCAGTTCTCAACGACATATATGTATCCGCAGAGGTGGCATAACATTTACCAAGTTGTTAGTATCTTTCTGGGAAAGCATATATGTAGAATATGATACTAAGATTCTCTCTCAATTATCCATGGATACTGGTATTGAACTTCACATTGTATGAACGACTGTAGTATCTGTTCTGAAGTACATATTCGTATCTGGATAGGTGGATCAATATTCACCAAGTTTTTTGTATGTTTACTGGACAGTATATTTAAAAAAGTTAATCGAAAATTCTCTTTGCATTATCCACTGACATTAGTATTCACATTGGAATTTAAAAAATGACTTTCGTATCAGCTCTGCAATATATATACTACAATTTGATGCATGATACGACCTGGAAGCTTACATGATCCACTGATACTAGTATTCCCAATCAAAATCGGTGAATGATTGTAGTATCGGTTCTAAACGACATATTCAAATCCCCATACGTGGGGTATCATTTACATTTACGAAGTTGTTAGTATCTCAAATGAGAGCGTATATATCCATTATTATATTGAATTTCTCTTCGCGTGGCCCACCGATTTGAATATTGATATGCAAATTAAATGAACGACTGTAGTATCACTTCTCAATGACATATTCATATCTGGATAGGTGTGTTAACATTTCCCAAGTTAAGAGTATCTTAGTGAACAGCATATATATTGAATATGATTCTCAAAATCTATTTCCATGATCCAGTAATACTAGTATTCTCATCCAAGTTAAATGAGGGACTGTAGTATTGGTACCCAATGCCATGTTCGTATCTGGACAGCTGAAGTGACATTTACCAAGTTATTGGTTTGCCAATAGACAATATGAGTAGCAATTATGATACTGAAATTCACTTGGCATGATCCACCGATAGTAGTATTAACATGCAAATTAAATGAGGGACTAAACCATCAGTTTGCAACCAGAAATTCATATCTGGACCAGTGAAGAAACATTTACCAAGTTGTTAGTATCTTACTGGACAGCAACTATACAAAATGTGATACTGAAATTCTCTTGGTGTGATTCACCGATACTGGTATTTTCATTGAAATTGAATGAATGACTGTAGTCTCAATTCTCAATGACATATTTGTATTTTGACAGGTGGAGTAACATTTACCAAGTTGCTGGTATCTTGACTGGACAGCTTATTTATACAATCTGCTACTAAAACACTCTTTGCAATGCCCACAGATACTAGTATTCACGTTCGAATTATATGAACAACTGTTGTATCAGTCCTGAACGACATATTCGTACCTGGATATGTCAAACAACATTTACCATATTGTTAGTATCATTACTGGACAACATAATTATAAGATATAACAATGGAATTATCTTTGCATGATGCAGAGAGACTACAATTCACATTCAAATTGAACGAACAACTGTATTCTCAGTGCTCCATGGTGTATCCGTATCTGGATTGGTGCACTATCATTCATGAGGTTATTAGTATGGTTCTGGACAGCAGATGTATCGAATATGATGCTGAAATTCTCTGTGCATGATCCACAGATACCAGTGTTACAATGGAAACTAAGTGAACCACTGTAGAATCGCATCTCAACAACATCTTCATATCAGGATATCAGGAGTAACATTTATCAAGTTTATAGCATCTTCACTGGACAGGATACTAATTCAATGTGATATCAAAATTATCTTGGCATTTTCAAGCGATAGTAGAATTCTAATTGAAATGAAATAAACAACGGTAGTATCGGTTCTCAACCAGATACTTGTATCTGGATAGGTGAAGTAACATGTAACACGTTGTTCATATCATGCTGGTCAGCAAGTGCTTTATTTATCATACTGGAATTATCTTTGAAGGTTCCAATGATAGTAGTACTTACATTCAAATTAAATGAACAACTGTAGTATCAGTTCTCAACGACATATTTGTATCTGGACTTGTGGAGTAATATTAACCAAGTTGGTAGTATTTTGCCTGGACAGTATATTTATGAAATATGATTCTAAATTTTCCTTTGCATTGTCCACTGATACTAGTATTCACATTGAAATTGGAAAAACAACTCTAGTATCTGTTATGAAGGATATATTCGTATCTGGATAGCTAGAGTAAAATATATCATGTTGTTAGTATCATCACTGGACACCATATTTGTATAATTTGATACTAACATTATCTTTGCATTTTCCACAGATACTAGTATTCAGATTAAAAATATATCAACCACTGTAGTATCACTGCTCAATGACATAGGCGTATCTGGATAGGCGAAGTAACATTTACCCAGTTGTTAGTATCTTAACTTCATACCATATTAACACAATATCTTACAAAAATTTACCTTCCATTCTCCACTGATAGTAGTATGCACATTCAAATTGGATGAAAGATTGTAGTAGCAGTTCTGAATGACATATTTGTATGTGGATAGGTAACTTAACATTTACCATGGTATTAGTATCATTATTCGAAAGCAGAGATATACAATACGATACCAAAATTCTGTTTTGAATATGCACTGATACTAGTATTCAGATTCAAAATAAATAAATGACTGTAGCATCTCGTCTGTACAATATATTCATATCTCGATTTGTGGATTAACATTTATGAACTTGGTAGTATCTATCCTGGACTGAATATTCATGCAATATGACACCGAAATTATCATCACATGCTCATGTGATACCAGTATTCACTTTCCAATTGAATGAACAACTGTTGTATAAGTTGTCAAGGACATATTGGTATCCGGATAAGAGAAATCACATTTACCAAGTTCAAAGTATCGTACTGTACGGCATATGTACAAAATGTTAAACCAAATTTCCCTTCACATGATGGATTGATACTATTATTCACATTCAAATAAACTGAACGACTGCATTGCCTGGGCTCAGCTATATTTTCATGTCTGGATAGGTGGAGTAATGTTTATTACTTGGTTAGTATCTGTATTGGACAGTATATTGATACATTATGATACTAATATTAACTTCGCATTTTCCACGTGAAGTAGTATTCACATTCAAATTGAATGACTGACTGCAGATTTAGTTCTCAACCACATACTCTCACCTGAATAGGTGAAGTCACATTTGACAAGATGTTTGTATCTTTACTGCACAGCAGGTTTATACAATATGATACTTGAATTATCCTTGCATTTTCGACTGATATGAGTATTCACATTCCAATTGGGTGAATGACTGTAGTCTCAATCCTTAACGACATATTCGTATCTGCAGAGCTGATGTAACATTCACCAAGTAGATACAATCTACAGTTCACAGCATATATATACACTATAACAATAAACGTCTGTTTGAATTATCCACTGATACTAATAATGTCATTGAAATTATACGAAAAACTGTAATATCGGTTCTCAACGACATATTCTTATCTAGCCCAGTCGAGTAACATTTACCACGTAGTTAATATCTTTACTGGGCAGCATATTCATACAATATGATACAAAAATTCTCTTTGCATTATCCACTAACACTATTATTCAAATTAAAATTAAAAAATGACATTGGTATCACATCTGAACAATATATACGAATACTTACTGTATGATACCAGAATGATGGTGAAATAATCTACTGATACTTGTATTTGCAGTGAGATTGAATAAATGATTCTAGTATCGGTTCGGAATGATATATGAGGATCTGGAGAGGTGCATTATCATTCAGCGAGTGGTGAATTTCTGTACCTGACAGCCAATTTACACAATACGATACTAAAACAATCTTTGCATCATCCAGTGAGAATAGTATTCACATTCCAATCCAACGCACGACTGAAGTATTTGTTATGAATAACATACTTGTACCTGGATATGTGGAATAACATTGTGTAACTGGTGAGTATTCTTACTAGATATCACATATCTACAATATGATAATAGAATCATCTTCTCATAATCCACTGAGAGTAGTATTCATGTTCAAATTAAATAAACGACTGTAGTATTGGTTCTCAACGACATACTGGTATCTGGATAGGTGGATTAACATCTACCAAGCTGTTAGTACCTTCAGTGGACAACATATTTGTCCAACATGATACTCCGATTATGTTTCCATTTTCCACTCATACTATTATTCACTTTAGAAATAAACAAATGGCTGGAGTATCAGTTCTCCATAACATAATCTTATCAGGATCTGCGAAATACCATTTACCATGTTGTTAGTGTCAAACTGTATAGCATATATTTGAGATATGATAGAAAATTCTCTTTGCCTGAGCCACTGGTACTCGTATTTAAATCCAAATTGATTGAACAACTGTAGTATCTGTTCTTGACTACATATTCGGATCTGAATAGGTGGAGGAACATTTGCCAGATCGATTTTATCCTCACTGGACAGCATATTGATATAATGTGATACTACAATTATCGTGGCATTTTCCAGTGATTCTAGTATTCACATTCAAATTATATGAACAACTTTAGTATCTGTTCTCAACAACATATTCAGATCTGGATAGCTGATATAACTTAAACTAAGTTGTTACAATCTCAATGGACAGCATATGTACAAAGCATGATACTAAAATTGTTTCTGCATGATGCACCGATACTTCTATTGACATGCAAATTAAATGAATCACTGTAGTATCACATCTCTACAACATATCGCTATCTGGAACGGTGCAGTACCATCTTCCAAGTTGATAGTATTTCACTTGGCAGCATATATATTAAATATGATACTGATCATTGATGTGCATGATCATTTGATGGTAGTATTCATATTCAAATTCAATCAACGACCGTAGTATCAGTTCTCTATGACATATTCCTATCTGGACAGGCGCAATCCAGTTCAACAAGGTGTTAGTATCTTCACTCGACAGCATATTTATAACATACGGTAGTACAATACTCCTTCCATTATCCACTGATACCTGTATTCACATTCATAATGGTGAACTCCCCATGGTATCACCTTTGAACGACATATACTACTATTTATTGTATGATACTAGAATGATCCGTACATGATCCAGAGATCTGAGTATTCGCATTCAGATTGCATCACTAATTGTACTATAAGCTATACACGACATATTGGTATCTGGATAGATGCCATCTCATCTACCAAGTGGTTAGTGTCGTTACTGGACACTATATATATACAATATGATACTATAATTGTCTATGCTTTATCGACAAAAACTAGTATTCACAGACAATGTCTATTAATGACTGCAGTATCAGTTGTCAATGACATGTTTGTATCTGGATAGGTGGAGTACCATTTATCACATTGTGTGTATCTTTACTGGCTAGCTTATATTTAAACTATGAGACTATAACTATCTTTGCATTATTTACTGATACTGTTATTCACATTCAAATTGAGTGAATGACAGTCATTAAGTTTTATATTCATTCATTGTTCGTTCCAAAATTAAACACTATGCAACACAAAATGCTTCTCCTAGCCGAGAATGCATTTTAAGCTTCTCTTCATACTTGGAACTTAAACTATGTATTTAGTCGTTCTCATCTACCCAGGAATATAAATAAACAGCTGCAGCAGGGACAGGGAACAATCGAGAGTGCGATTATGTGTCATGAGTTGTGTACTCCGCCATCTCATTATCAGGTGAACTGATTACTATTTTCATGCCATGTTCTCTCCAGAATTCAACACTATGGAACAAATATTGCCTCTTCCAAGATGAAGATTTCTATTCAGCTGCTGTTTATACTAATAACTAGAACCTTGTATTTAGTATTTTTCTCTAATGCAAGATTGTTAACAGATAGTATCAGGTGGTAATGGGAACTTTTACACCTGCCAAGCAATATTTTGGGTGGGGTAAAACTCCATCTCAGCTCCTGGCGCATTTTTTGGAATTTTGCTTCATGTTCGTCTGCAAAATCAACAACTACTTGCCACATAATGTTATTTTCAGACTGAATATTTCTGAGTAGCTACTGTTAATACTTATCTCTCATGTCTTTTATTTATTTTTGCTCTCTAATGCAGCGTTGTAAATAATAAGTACTGACTGATAAGTTGAAACTTTTAAGCTGGCATGATATATTTGTGGTGGGGTACCACTCCCAGCTCATCACCTGTTGCATTTTTTGCTGTATTTTTACACTTTCCAAAGCACAATCAACAACTACTCAACAACTAATGCTATTCTGAGTCTGAAATTTTGTTAGCAGCTTCTCTTGATACTTATCTCCAATGCCTTTTAATTATTTTTTCTCTCTATTTTACCATTGTGGATATATTAAGCAGTATGATAATGTGTATGCTGCAGGCTGTCGAGAATTTTTAGTGTGGGTGGTGCAACCAGATGAATCCCAAATGGGAAGGAGTAGTTCACATCCCGGAACTGAATGCTATGGTAGCAGGTCAGATCCCTGTACTGAATGCTATGGCAGCAGGTCAGGATCCCTGTACGTGAATGCTATGGCAGGTCAGACCCCTGTCTGCACCCCCTGCAACTGAATGCTATGGTAGTGCAACGTGAATGCAACCCATAGCATTCAGTTGCAGGTTGCATGACCCGCACTACTCCATAGACCTAGGCCGCCCAAAGCGTGGGCGCATAAAGATCAACCTGCTGGGGGCCTGACCGGACTGCAGATATCTGACAGCCTTTGACTGGCCTACATTTCTCGGCATATACCTGCATATATCTGCGGATATCTGATGGCTTTTGACTGGCCTACATCACTCTGCATAAACTGGCAGGAATCAGACGGCTTTCGCCTTGTTTATTAATATCTCAATTTATCACAATCGGCCGCCAGATATCTGCTGTCCGGTCAAATCTTTGTGCACCAGATCTGTGACCGACCTGGGTCAGTAATGTACTGGCCGCCCATGTCATAGTCCGGTCCAGATCAACGTTGAATCTGGCCGGACTTGCCGCTTCGCAACACTGCAATTACCCAGAAGTCGACCAGGAAGTCTCCTACGTTGACAAAGATTGTACTGAAGCCGCGTTCACCGGGGAAGAAGACCTTACGCGACGCGTGACCCATAGAAAAGCTTTTTCTGGATGGTATTTCTCAGCACATTGGACGCGTAGCACTACGAGGTCCTATGGACCAACGTGTAGACTAGATTACGATGATAAGTATGCGATTTTGGACGCTACCATACATCACGCTGCATACAACAAACTTGAAAACAAGCTGCCAGATGTACTTCATTGCACTGTCCCAATTGCACTCGATAGCACACACACCGCCTGCTGGACTATATGCTCCCAACAATGATCTCAAGACACTCTCAAGCATACTCCCGAGCAGGCTCTCAAATACAGTCCAAATTACACTCGATTGCACACTCCCAGCCTGCTCGACTGTACGCTCCCAATTGCTCTCGATGGCACACTCCCCTCATTGCTCTCGATAGCACTCTCCCAGCCTGCTTGACTTACACTCCCAAATTAGCTCTCAAGACGCTCTCAAGTACACTCCCAATTGCACTTGATGACACACTCCCAGCCTGCTTGACTCTATGCTCCCAAGTAAGCTCTCAAGACACTCTCAACACACTCTCAACACACTCCCAAGTATGGTAGTCTGAACCTTTCCTTTAGCGCGGCCACCATGAGAAGATCTTACGGTGCCTGAAGGTCATGGTGTTGACAATTGCAGCCATAGATTCTGCAGGAATGGTAGACAATTGGATCTTGGGTAGAGCAGATCTCAGACTAAGTTTTCTCAGCTGAATCTGCAGCCACTTTCCCGTCGATTTTTGGCGTATGTGTGCGCATTCGGTCCGACGCTGATCGGCATGTTAGTGATGGTCATGATGGTGATGGTGATAGTGATGGTGACGGTGATGGTGCCGAAAGCACTTTGTCAAGTAGGTAGGCTCCATCAACGTCAATGTCAAAGCTTTAACAGACTTAAAGCCTTCTATTGGCCAAAGCTTCCACAAAATCTGAGTTTTCATATGGCAAAAAGCTTCCCGTGGAAAACTCTACTCCTCCCGAAGCGCGGCTCTCTCGAGCAGGCTCCCAAGATGGCTCTCAAGCATCAGCGGGCTGTGAAGTGTACTCGCAGCGGTAGTGTATACAGTACCGGCATAACAGCGAAGGCTCCAGGCAGTAACGTCAGGTATAGGTCCATCTCCGTCCGCCAACTGTATGTAGGTCCATAGGCCCACACCCACATCTCTATGAATCGACTCTAGATGACTATAGACTGCGCGTCACACAGTGGTCCACTGTAAGCTTGCTATGAACTGCGAGTGTGCGCGTGTACGCGTAGCGCAGCCTATAGTCGATTTGCACTTTTGCTGATGTATTAAGGGCCACAATGAAGTTGACCGGATAGTATCCAAAGTGGACTTCGAAACGTGATTACCGAGTCAATGTCAACTAGCAATCAATGATTCCACCAGTCCGGACGATCCCAGTCCAACAGGATGGCCGGACTGGACTGGACCGCAGAGTGCCAGTCTTGGACTGGACGGGCTCAGTCTGGACCGGTCCATGCAGGTGACGTGGTGGGAAAATCCGTTTCTCAACACCACCGCCACTCAGTTTGGCAAGGGGAAGCCGGCGGGGGGCGTACGGAGATACAGGGATAGCGGAGATGGACTGAGCGACGGGGAGTATATATTTGGGAGATCCCGAGGTAGATAGACATCATCTCATCAAACAACCAAATACACATGTGTATCTTTCACAACTCTTGGTCCCACGCACTCTTGCCTAGCTTTCATAGATCCACGCAATTTGTGTGGTTCCTCACAGCCTGGTAGCCTATCACATCCTCTCAACCTCTTCCTATGCTCCTCGAGCCAGAACCGCTCTTTCTCACGAACATGACTCCTCTTGTATGACACTATTCAGTGACTCAGTGTATGACTGACTCCCAGTGACATCGGGCTAATTCCATCCGAGTGGACAGGTCCAGTCCCAGTCCGTACCAGTCCAGTGGAAATTTGGACTGGTCCAATCTCGGTCCAAAAATCTCTAGGACTGGACTGGACTAAACCCGGACCGGTCCACCACGGGACTGGTGGAATCATTGACTAGCAATGACTGTTGGCTATACGATATAGTACTCGGAGCATGCACAGCACTGCACGAAGGCTCGAGAGAGTGCCAATGCCCTTGAACTTGGTATGTATAACTATCTTTAGAGAAGCTCACTTACTAGATGTCAACGAATGAGACCCTACCACATACGATGCAATTGATGTATCCAGTTGATGAATACCAAATGCCAGGACCTATGCCGGCAGCGGAAGCTCCCATCGATGGGCAGTCTCAAGCGTCAGGTCTCTACCTCACTGATGATTCCGACAATGACCTACGCCGAGATATACGAACCATGCGTATGAGTTCGTATATGGTAGTGCGGAGGATATGACAGCAGTTCAGACATTTCCTTTTGTTCCTTTGTTTCCTTCTCATCTCTTCTTTGGATCTCGACCCAGTAGAAATGGCATCAGCATGGGTTTTTACAGCGTGCCAATGGAGGCGGAGTTTCCCTATTCACCAGATACGCCGATACGTCGCCATTGAGCTGTAACAATCGGTTGTGGCATTTATTGTTTCGTACGATTCTGTACGTAGAGTGATTGTTTCATTCTTTGTTTCCTGTTTCTTCTCTTCTCCTATACTGGCTTTGGCAGCCCAGGAGGTCTGCATCTAAAGAGAGGGATAATGTAGTGGTGACATGTGATGTGAGGCAGGACCTGCGCCAGTGTGTATAGATCACCGCTACGGCACTTAGATCAGTATCGAATATCTTACCACTGAATTCTCAATACATACTCAGTCACTTTAGTGTGGAACCGTACCACTATACCCTACGTCTACAGTCAAGTGTAGGCATACATGCTCCTACACTTGGTGGTTAACTAGACTGGCTCTTGTGATGCCATTGGATAACCTACCGACTATGCTCTGTGGTCATATTCAATCTCAATTGGGTCCAATTTGAAAGCCTTAGCAGTCATTCAGTATCTCGTGCGGAACTGCTTCGGTAGCTTCTCCTCCGTCACTGCAGCAGGTGGAAATACCACCAGCGGGAGCTCTGGAAGAAGGTGGGAAAGGCAACGGGCTGGAAAGCTGGCCGATGCCGGCGGGCACAGGTATCGGAGCTGTTTTCCATGGAGATATGTGACAAGGCGGTGATTGACTTCCTGGCGGCCACGTACGTCGGGAAGTTCCCGCCGGGGTGACGCATGGAGGCCGGAGCGGCCAGTCTTTCTTTTCTCTTTCTTTTTCTCTTTCTTTTGTCAGCGGGGACGAAGGGTAGTAGGGGTGAGCTCCGCCATCTAAACGGCTCGCCCGGAGGCGGAGGGGATAAGGGCCTGTCATACTCTAGCTAGAGTAAATACAGTATGAATAAACAACAACAACTACTTCGGTAGCCATATTGTAGTCATTCGGTATCTTGTTCAGACCTGCTTCGGTAGCCATCATGCGGTCATTCGCTATTTCGTTTGGAACTGCAACGACATACACACTCTATATTTCCCAGCTCTTGGTTCCCACGCACTCTTGCCGAGTTTTCATAGATCCGCGCAATTTGTGCGGTTCTTCACGGCCGGATACCCTTTCATATCCTCTCACCCTCTTCTTACACTGCTCGAGTCTCAACTGGTCTTTCTCACGAATGCCCTTTAGATGCCGTGAGAGGTACGGCGGAGTGTTGATGATGGGCTCACTGCCTTCTAGCTCCGCCGTTTCACCACACCGGTCAGTGGCATTGACTCGCAGGTTCATTTTGATATGGTAATCATTTTGCGAAGTCTGCTTTGATGACCATCTGGTCAACTTCATGTCGGTGCTCTCGATTGGTGGCTTCAGTAGCATCTTGGTTACCTTGATAGGCTTGCTGGTCCACTTCTCAGTAGACTGCTTATCGGTAGGCCAGGACTTTATTGTGTACACACGACTATCTCTCCCTTTTTGAAAGTTCGTTGCTCCGCCGACGACTTACAGTTGTATCGATTGTCATCATGGCCTGGTAGCAGTGTAATCGTCAATCCGGATTGTAAGCGAAATCGCTAGGATTTGTCACATAATTTGGTTTGGCTTTTGTTTCGTCCGCGGACTATCTTCCTTCGGCTTTTGGCCGTCCTTCCGCTTCGCTCACTGTCATGTGACTACCCTGAGTGGCGCTGCTTGTTGACCTCCTGTCGTACGAGAGGTCCCAGTCAGTGTTCCGAAGCGGTCAGTCCGGTCAGATCTCAGCATGATCTGTGCCTGCCTGTACCAAGGCCGGCCACGAAAGTTTGACCCAGGACGGCCGCTAATCTGGCAGATATGATCTGACCGGACTGCAGATATCTGGCGGCCGATGGTGGTACTAGTACGAAGCATTGGGACCAATGATTCCACCAGTCCAAATGATCCCGGTCTGGGGTAGGGTTCGGTCCGGTCCAGTCCGACAGGAGAGTAGGACCGGACCAGTCCAAGGAAGCTACTTCTGATCTATTCAAGCTAGTTACATCATTCCCAAAATCGTACCCTCATTCTCGGACTATACATGATTTCCACATCAGTCAATGGAAGTCAATGGAAGGCCACAATTGAAAATAGAAGTGGCCGAGCAAAAACTAATATATGTGTCTCTGACTATGAGTCTTGGGGTTGTGAGTCAATTCGGCGACTTCCAGTGTATTGGCGACCTCATTCGAGGCCTTCGAGTAACAATTAGCAGCTGGCAAGTGTGTTAGCCCGGGATTTGGCTCGATGGCTTGTGTAGCTTTCGGCTTAATGCTGCGGCATGAGGCCCCCATGGGCCGCCACCAGCCTCCATGCTAAAGAGTAGGTCTAGCCCCGGCAGTGATGCTCGGCATCGGTCTCCAGATGTGATACTCGCCTTCGCCGGGTATGCCGTCTTCTTTCCCAAATATATTTGCCTGTCTTTCTCTCTCTTTGCTCTTTAGACAATCACTTTTGTACGATAGTCAATTCAATGTCTCTAATCATACTCGATTGATCTCAACAAAGTGGCAAGTGGCAAGTGGCAAGTAGCGATTGAGCCAACATGTATGAGTCTGTGTGTATGAGTCTGCGTGTCTGAGTCTGTATGTATAAGTCTGCATTGTGGCAGGAAATTCCGTTTTTCACTACCACCACCGCCACTCAATTTGGCAGGGGGAAGCCGGCGGGTGGGCGTACGTAGATACAGGCATAATAGAGATGGACTGAGCAATGGGGGGGTGCATACGGAGATACAGGGATATCGAAGATGAACTGAGTGACGCAGAGTTTATATTTGGGAGATCCCGGGGTAGATAGATATCATCTCATCATATCATACAACGAAATACACACTCTATCTTTCCCAGCTCTTGGTTCCCACACACTCTTGCAGAGTTTTCATAGAGCCACGCAATTTGTGTGGTTCCTCGTGGCCAGGTACCCTATCATATTCTCTCACTCTCTTCCTACCCTCCTCAAGCCAGAACTGCTCTTTCTCACGAATTCCATTTGGATGCCGTCAGAGGTGCGGCGGAGTGTTGATGATGGGCTCTCTGCCTTCTAGCTCCGCCGTTTCACCACAGCGTGTATGCCTCTGCGCGTATGAGTCTTCGTTTATGACTCTATTCGGTGGTTCAGTGTATTACTGACTCCCAGACGCTGTCGCTGATTGCCCCAAGTGGACTGGTCCGGACCAAGCCCATACCAGTCTGACAGAATTTTGGACCGGTCCGATCCCAGTCCAAATATTACTCGGAGTGGACCCGGACTAGACTGGACTGGACCAGTCTGGACTAGTCCACACCCGGACTGCTGGAAAGAATGAAACAAACTCATTACTAATAATATTAATCTTCATGCTCCTCCACCGCTGCTTTACCTAGCTACTTTATCTTGCAAATGATACATTCACCGCACATTGAGCTTGTAAAAACCACCAGATTTCGGCAGACCCATGCCGGCCAACGTAGCTTTATATCGTCGTGTAACGGTCTATGCAGTCCAATGAAGGTTATTGCCCGAATCTGTAGTCTTAGTGTGGTTTCGCTGCAACTATAAGTTTATACCCTGCCAAATCTGCAGGTCAAAGTATAAACCCCGCAGATCTGTAGATATCTGCAAGCCGGCCCAGATTTACGGGGAGACGGCCTGCGCCGGCCCAGGTTAGTGGCGGCCTTTGTTTGGGTGGCCGGTATCTGACCAGTCTACGGATCTACAGACCGGTTGGCAGCCGGCCTGGCCGCTTTGGAACACTGGTCCCAGTGTCCTCAATCTCGACTGTCTCTTGTGATGTCATTTGGTAGACAGTTCGAAATGCTTGGTGGTGATTTTCAATCTGCTTCGGGACCTATTTGGTAGCCGGATTTCCACTCGTTCGGTAACTTGTTCCATATCTCGGTCGGTATCTCCTTCGGAACTAGTTCAGTAGCCATATATCGACTCGTTCGGTATCCCGTTCGGAACTGTTTCGGTAGCTGTATTTGCACTCATTGGGCATGGATCCGGCTCGCTTGACATATCTCTCCGCTCTACGTGTAGGTATACTTGAAATCTATTGAATACTGTGAGCCAACTCCAATTATGGGGAGCGCTGTGGTGAACCGACGGAGCTCGAATGAAGAGTGCCCATTATCAACACTCCGCTGCACCTCTCGCGGCATCCAAAGGGAATTCGTGAGAAACAGCGGTTCTGGCCAGAGGAGCGTAGGAAGAGGGTGAGAGGATATAATAAGCTACCCGGCCGCGAGGAACTACACAAATTGCGTGGATCTATGAACCATTCCTGTTTAGGCTTAGCTACAAGGATGTGTCCACAGACACAACCCTGTAGCTAGTCTAGTTGCGGTTAGCGGCCTTGGCATATTCATATCATCACTACTGCCGTTTTCACCTTCACCCCCTGTTTTCACCCACCACAGCATACTCTTTCCACCTCACGGCCATCTACTAAGGCTTGTTCCTTTCTCATCAACCTTTCCGCCGGTTATGTTTCATGTATACTAACCCCTCCCAGAGTCCGCTGTACTAATATGAGCAGTTTGTAAAATTTCAACTGTCTGTGTCAGCATCCGGGAGGAACATACGGTATAGTCAGTATCCGGGTGGACTACATCGCGTAGTCAGCATCCGGGTCCCGCATGCTGACATATCATCGCATCCCAACTATGTCCGGAAACTCACAGAATACCGGCTGCAACCAGGTGCAGCTGGAAATGGCGGGAGAGCAAATCTGGAGATGCACTTGGAGGTAGAATTTGAGTGAACATAGAGATGCACTTGGAGGCGGTGATTGAGTGAACTTGGAGGTTGTACTTGAAGGTATACTTAGAGGTGGTCGATCGGAAGGCGATCGACCGGGAGGGATGCACAATGGCAGCTGAGATTCTAATTATTAGTTAACTCACAATCGTGGGAATCTGACGATGGTTGACTTTACCTCTGAACTCATTCATGGAGAGCTGGCTGGAGGTGGTCGATCTGTAGGGAGGCACATCGCGAGCTGAGACTCTAATCCGATGGGGAGGGAGGCGCGACGAGAACCGAGACTCTAATCATTGGCAAGCTCTCAGTCGAGGGAATGCGGCAAGTGGTGACTTTACCTTTGAGCTCATTCATGGAGAGCTGGCTGGAGGCGCTCGATCTGTAGGGAGTGTTGGAAATGGTAGCGGGCGCTGTGAGAAAGTCCAAAAGCGATATCGTTCTCTCTACTCCAGCGGTCTATCTATATACCGAACGACAAGGCCAAATTGGCCGCTCCGCCATCGGCAGGACTCGGGCCCGGGGTTGATAGGATTCCCAATAGGGAGGCATGCCGGGAGCTGAGAATCTAATCATTAGTTAACTCTCAATCGCGGGAATGTGGCGAGAGTTGACATTGCCTTTGAGCTCATCCATGGAGAGACGGCTGGAGAGAGTCGATCGGGAGGCGGTCGATCGGGTGGCAGTCGATCGGCAGGGAGGCGCGATGGGAGCTGAGACTCGAATCATTGATTAACTCTCAGTCTTTGGAATGCGACGAGTGTGTACTTTACCTTGGAGAGCTGGCTGGAGGCAGTCGATCTGTAGGGAGGCACGCCGGGAGCTGAGACTCTAAGACGCTCTGGAGGGAAGCGCGACAAGAGCCGAGACTCTAATCATTGATTAGCTCTCAGTCGAGGGAATGCGACGAGTGGTGACTTTACCTTGGAGCTCCTTCATGGAGAGCTGGCTGGAGGTGGTCAATCGGTAGGGAGGCACGTCAGGAGCTGAGACTCTAATCCGATGGGGAGGGAGGCGCGACGAGAGCCGAGACTCTAGTCATTGGTTAACTCTCCATCATGGGAATGTGGCGAGAGTTGAGATTACCATTGAACTCATTCATGGAGAGATGGCTGGAGGCGCTCGATTTGTAGGGAGGCACGCCGGGAGCGGAGACTCTAAGATGATCTGGAGGGAAGCGCGATGAGAGCTGAGACTCTAATCACTTACGCGTAGCTAAGAATGCTGGACTGAAGCTCACGTACATTTGCAATGTGGTGATAATAACTCACGTACGACGCGAAGCTAGCGATGGTGATGAAAACTCTCGTGAGATGGTGATGAAAACTGACGTGCGATGCGGCGCTAAACCCAGTTGAGAGTGATGGTGATGAAAATTACGTCATGCGTGATGAAAACCCCTGTCCGCTCGGCGCTAAACCTAGTTGGTCAGCGAGTTTGATGTGGTGAGCCGGTTGCCACGCAGATTCAGCGCCGAGCAGGGATCTAATCCCTGTTTTTCACTTAATTTTTGGTGCAGACGGCTCTGGTCCTAAGCCTAAGTCTGGTAATTCTTGAATCTCAGAGCCTATTCCAACTGCATAGTCCCACTTAGTATTAGTATCAATACCAATCAATTACACTATAACAAATGATATGATAGTAATACCGCTGATTTGCTGAGTTGCTGGTACTATACTTTCTTCAAGCAGTGGAGAATTTTCTGTTGCACAATGTTAGTATTTGGCCAGACATTTTTAGACATATATTGTAGTACTATATCTTACCTAGTATTGTTGCTACAACAGCTAGAATATAGATAGTATCAGTATTATTTGGAGCTATATACGTCATTGTGTTTGATGTTGAGGTAATAATACCTGATGGCTCAGTATGTCTGTTTGAGTCTTCTTGAATCTCTTTGGAAATGTTTGATGCTAATACTAACTATTTAGTATCATGATTTAATGTGACTACGTAAATACTGAATATATTCACATATACTGAGTGGTAGTTGGACCAACTATGATCATCATTAGCTAGTACTTCTATAGTTTTGGACAATATATTTGCAATACTAACCTTCCAGAGTAATTGGTTTGGAGTGAATTTTTGCATGCTTTCTAATTCCTGTTGGATTTGCAGACTGATAGTTTCCACATGGACAGTGAAATTGATTATCATGTTCAGCACGTAGAATTGATTCAAACTGGGAATCCTTGAATGTTATTTGAACTTGGGGCTGGTGATGGGTACTATCATGAAATTTTTGAATGACATTAATAGTCATATTGCACTTTGTGCAGAAGCCTGTGCTGGAGCCAGACATTTGCAAATACTAAAATTGCATTAGTAATTAATATATTATGGGGGAATTTATAAAAATATACTTGTGGCAATGGAGTCCCAATTGCAATAGTGGGATTGAAATTGAATGATAGTGAAGGTTTGTTCAAGTGACGGGAGGCTACAAATTGTTGGTTGAGATTCACTGAAAAGTGTTTCCATACTAGCGATTTTGTTTCGTGGTGAACACTTGCACTGGGGGTGGTGGTAGTATATCTAAATTGGTGAATGGGAAAGTGCCAGACTTATAAGGAAATCAAACTAACATGGATTGTATTAACAATATGACAGTATAGATATAGTTTCAATATGCATAATATGACTCTTATTACCAAGTTGTGTACCCAGCATTGTATAAGCTAATGTATCACCCGAAACACAGCCAATTGAATTGATTTGTATAAGTATAAAATTAGTGATAATTATAATTCATGTCCTGTTTGTATAAGGAATTATGATTTATGTTTCATTAAACGATAGTGGCTGGGTATGTAAGGAGTGTGTGTTATTTGTTCATATATACTGTATGCCCTCGAAGGAGTGTATATAAGGTTTTAATATCCTGTCTACCTTGTGGCAAAAACAAATTGAATAAAGTGTGAACAATACACAGTATGAATTATGTATTGAGAATGCAATAAATCGTTGACAGATATACCACGAACCTTTGAATTATAACGGTAAAGAAGATATGGGATGCTTTACAGCTGGCAACACATAGTGTGGGTGGGTTAGTACCCAGTCTGATCCCCTGTCATGTTTTTATGTAGTTGCTTTGACATTCCTCACCATGCTCAACAATTATTAAACAAGTCATACATTTCTCAAGCTGAAAGATAAGTGGTAACTTCTCTTTATGCTTCTCTCTCAAGACTGGTATTTAGTATTTCTCTCCAATAGAAGACTCTTGATAGTTAGTACCACCTAGTAAGGAGAGCTATTAATGCTGGCAAAATATAATTTGGGTGGGGTACAATACCATCTTATCATCTCATACATTTCTTAGTATTTCCTGTTATATTACACAGCAGAGTCAATAACTACTTCACAAATATTGCGATTCTAAGTATACACATTTGTTTCTCACTGCATATCATGCTTAGGATGGAAGCCTCCTGGGTAGTTTTGCACTGTAATACAAGATTGTTGATAAATTGTATCCAGTGTTCAGTGAGCTACCACAACTGGTGTGAAATAATCTGGATTGAATACTGCTACATCTCATTAGCCGGTGCATTGTTTGATATCTTCAATCATATTCCTCTGAGAAATGACTAAGTACTCAACAAAACAATCTACTCACAGTTTGAAACTTATAAATAGCTTCTCTTCCTACTGGATGCTTAGGCCATGAATTTAGTATTTCTCTCTGAGGTAAAATTCTGGATAAGTACCACCAGGACATAACATGCAGCATTAGAGCTGGCAAGAATTGTGATAGGTAGGATAACACTCAATGGCATCGCCATGTACAGTTTTTAGTATGTTTCTTCAGATTGCTTTGAAAAATCAAAAACTGACTCAATCCTTCAGGCTATCATCAGTATAAAATTGGTTACTAGCTTCACGTTAAACTTACTGCAATCGCCTTGGGTTCAGTATTTTGCACCTGCTTAGGATTTTCGATAAATAGCACAAATGGGTAGCACCAAGTATTGTGGCGGGCAAGATATTTTGTGTGTTGCGTACTACGCAGTGTCATTAACTAGCGAAATATTTAGTATTTGCATCGACCTTGCGCTTCAATGTTAACCGCTATACTACAAAGAATCCCTCTTTCCGACTGATGATCATTTTTCAGCTTCTCCTCATACTGCTAACTGAAACCAGGTGTTTAGTATTTCTCTTCAAAACAAGTTTTAAGATGAATTGTGGCAGCAGGTACGAGGAATTATTGATGCAGGCAAGACATATCATAGCTGGGGTACTACTACAGTATCTCATTACATGGTGCATTAATTAGAATATACATTCATTGTTTGTTCCAAAATCAAACACTATACAACAAATAATGCCTCTTTCAGGCTGAAAATTCATTTTCAACTTCTCTTTATACTTCTAACTAACACAATAGATTTAGTATTCCTCTTCAACACAGAATTTCCGATAACCGGCAGCAGCAGGGAAGGGGAAGAATTGTGGCAGGTAAGATGTATCCTGGGTGGGGTTCTAGTCTGCTATCTCATCACCTGGTGCATTAAATTGTATATTTATTCATTGTTCACTCCAAAATCACACACTATGCCACCAATAATCTCTCTTTCAAGCTGAAAATGCATTTTCA
>Ga0307512_10002836_pt1 | contig 21080 bp, 15 predicted proteins | sample 14_EM_MG_FD_200267 | JGI IMG/M metagenome (GOLD analysis project Ga0307512, IMG submission 200267) | Populus trichocarpa ectomycorrhiza microbial communities from riparian zone in the Pacific Northwest, United States - 14_EM | ecosystem: Host-associated > Plants > Roots > Unclassified | place...
CGATCTCGGCCTCCAAGTGCATCTCCAAACTCGCTCGATCACTGCCTCCAAGTGCAGCTCTCCGTTCACTCGATCTCGGCCTCCAAGTGCAGCCCTCAGTTCACTCGATCTCGGCCTCCAAGTGCATCTCCAAACTCGCTCGATCACGGCCTCGAAGTGCAGCTCTGAGTTGTAGATTGGTAGCTATATAGATACATAGATACATAGATGAGAATACAACCTGAATACATGAGTTTTAAAAAGCGTTGCACGATTAGTAGTAGCTATGAGTTCCAGGCGCACCAGCAGCGTTCCCAAAGAAGATGTTTTTCCCAAAATGCTCGACTGTGATTCGAGGTGCTCCCAGACGCTCCCAGGTTGGTCTCCGGGGCTCCCGGGTGCTCTGCTGTGCAACGCGACCCATCACCTGGGCGACGGGAAGTGTGTAATTCTCCAACAGAGGGAACGAGGTTCCATCAGAGCCGTCAGAACCGTCCGGAACACCCGGGTGTTTCAGACGGATACTAGAGTTGTTGCTGATGTTAGTCATACATTGCGGCCCACCTGTCTAGGGAAACTCAATCTTCTACCACAAACAGAAAAACAGCTTAGGCAAATCCAACATCAAGCAAAAAAGGTTGAAGGTCATAGACAGAACGCCTAAGAATCAATAATGAAGTATTTGCAGCATCGTTTTCAAGGAATAGGAAAAATATGTTGAGCTGTACTAGTACTTAGTATTTAAGTACCTGTCTAACAATTAACATAATGTGTCACCAGTTATGTGTAATCAGTGCTATCAGAAGCATCATCATATTACAACAAAGAATCCGAATAACTTGTTACTCCGATTGGTAAAATATTAATCTTCCCAGTCTGTTTGACAACTTCAATGAAACTATCAATACAATCTCACCAATGTTTTGAATTATTGTGCTGAATTGATATTCCCACCACAGATTGTTCAGCATTTGAGTTCATTGTGTTATGTTGAATCATCTTGAATGTCTTGGAATCTGTAGATTCAGTTGCTATGGCAGACGGTTAACATAAACATCGAATACTGTTGGATAGTGAAGTTCAATACAAGAGATAACACAGGTTATTAATAAATGGTGTTATGCATGTCATTCCAACCACTGTGTCTAAATTGATCAACAATATTAGCTGATTCAATTATGCTTGCGGTGATGTCAAATGTATAGCATATATGGCAAGCGCTGTTCTGATATGTATTATATATAGTGTATTGGAAAAGTTGATGGTCATTCCAGAGTATATTCTACAGTTGGATATAGAAGGTGTCGATGACTATATTCTGATTATGACAAAATGCCAAACCAAAAAGTGTTTGTCCGGAATGCTGAGATGATGACTAATACTGCTGGTTTGGTTGCGGAGGCAGAACAGCAGCCCAGATGTGGAAATGTCTCTTTTGCCACTGCAGCCAAATGAAAGACCAAGAGAAAACACTCTGCAAATATGATAGAAAAAAGACTGAGTAGAGAACAGGCAGATGGCCAAACATTGAAGTGTCTGAGCTGCCCTCTCTGGAGACTTGCGATAATGCAGTCATGGCACTAATTGTCGCTACTTCAATGACCGATGTCCTGCCCACACTGAGTAGAGGTGTATGATCCAGCGGATACCGGGTTGAGGCCACAGAACCTATGGGCTCTTGTTGGAACCATCCATTTTATCAGTTGATTTGTTACTGTGGAATCAATGTAACTATCTCTCAATGGTTTGTATAGTGAGAAGGGGATGATGTATAGGAGGTTAGAAGCCTAGCAATGTAACTGGCCAGTCCATACCTGAAGTGAATTCAGGGCCTGTTATACTCCATGTAGAGTGAATACAGTATGATTAAAACAAATAAAACTGCTTGTCTTCAGTCTGATATAATTTGTATATGACATTGCTATCTGAGGTTGAATACTCAAAAATCTAAAAATTCATTGCTGAGTCAAATACAGTTGAAACTTCTACTCACTGCATGGACAAGTTTCTCTCAATTGATTTAGTATATCTGTCACTATGCCTTATCAGCTGTAAAATGTAATTATCATTGAAACTTGATCAATATACTTTGTAATCATGAGTGACATAGTGCTATTCAGCCATCTGCATTATAATATTGTTCCGTGATCTTTTCAATACAGTTACTGTGCCAAGTAGCTTACCAGATATGTTTTTGGATATTCAATGTGTATTATATACTATGTATATGTCAATCACTTTTGTGGTAAATAAACTGTCTTGTACAAAGTATCACATTTTAACTAAGTGGATTGTCAATTACCTCTAAATGTGTTTGATAGTATAATCTAATGAGATAAATATTTCACCAAAGATATTCAATGATGCACAGCAGAACAGTAAGACCCAAGTATATTGCTTCTGTGGCCACATTACAGAATGAATATGAAAGGTTCACATATCTGTTGTTGGCAATGATACAACAAGGGAAGATTCTATTTGTTTAGCAGAGTGTATTTGGTTTAGATTTTTAGTTGATTTGTTTCAGACTCCAATTGCAGTAACCGTAACATCAATTCCACTTAATCCCCTTGACGACCAAACCTGGTATCAAACAAGTTGGGTTTGATTAGGATCATCTTTCGGATCACTCCATTCTGTTATGCAATTGTGTTTGATTGATCTGTATTCAACATTGTATTACAAGCAATTGCAACTGTATTTCGAGTTCCATGAAATTGACTGTATTATCCTTACGTCATGTGTTCAGGCTTGTAACTTAAAACTGTTATTGATATACATAACTTGAAAAAAGTAAGTTTCAATATCTAAACAAATTTAAGTGCAAAGAGTTGTATGGTAGTCCTACCACTTTGGCACAATATGAGACCTATGCGCAAGCTCAGTTCACTTATGTGAGGTGCCCCATGCCGGGCACCTTAGGCAGATTCTCTGAAACTCAAGTCATTGCATTCATATTTATTTCACATGGACATAATTCTCAGCTGTCACTTTGGATTGTGCACCAAATTATTTATGTGTGTGATGTAATTAGTAGGATTTGAAATCACTGTCCTGGATTCTGATGCAGTTTAATAGAATATTGATGAATAGGTTGATGATTAAGTTTAACAATTTTTGCAATACTGTATGCTGATGTTACTGCTTGGAACCACGGCGTACTGCTGGTATTTTGCATCCATAAAAATATTTCTACCTGACACTTTGAGTTCTGTTATATACTTTTTGTTAAATCTTTTCTACCTGACACTTCAACACATTTCACAATGTATCAACCCAGTATTGTATAGCTCAATGTATGGTAGATCATTACAGAGAAATTACTATTGATATATATATAGATAACATCAAGTTTATGACCACTATCTCTAACACTGCAATCATTCTACCAAACACCCCTTTCAACAACATTGAACATCAATGGGAAATTCTCTGATTTGTAAGAAAAAATTGCCAAAGTTATTAGTAATGAAGAAAGGAAGATGAAGAAGAATTATTCATGACATATGATTTCTCCATAACCTGTCAATGTAATTTGTTGCACTTGCTGCCTAAGTTACTGAGATTTGGTGTAGGATAACTTTGGTACACCATGCCAGGTCTGGGAAGAATATGTAGTCACTTGGAGAAACATTTTCTATGTAATAGAACAATACAGAGTTTATCAGGTCAGGAAGTTCATAATAGTATCCATCGTAATACCTCACAACCATCAACTCATAGTACATCATGGTTAGTGTACAATTCAGGACCACATAGTAGTACAAGTAACATACATATATGAACTGCGATTCATTCAAGTGGTTACTAGGTGCGTCAATATTATCACGCTGCCAGAACTGATACATACTTTGTTAGATAACAGTGAGAATTGGGTACATGGCACGACTAATGCATATGGGCTGCATGAATATGCAGAACAATTACTAAATATTGTTTTTGCAAAAGATCATCATGTTTGACTTTCAATATATACTATGAAGAACAAGTTGTTTATTCCAGGTCTGAGTTGCTACCATGGCATATGATGCATCCAGGACATTTCCCAAAGTATACTCACTGCTTCTGAGTCTGGTAATCCTGACTGAGACATTTACCCCCTATATTTCAACATGTAATCATTCTCATGCAGATTGCCTGTGTATTGGGAATTGTGTCAGCAAGTTTCTTGCTTTGCTTTACGAAGACACAGGTACCAAACAAAAAACACTTTCTTATTAATGCATTACAAAACCGTGTTGTTAAGTCCTGTGATTAAGAAATTTACTTTCATTTTGAAAGTGAAACAGAGTAAAAGATTCACACAACACCTGAACAACATTGATTAGGTTGGTATGGAATGTAGCTTCTATTGGGCTGAGTATGACTTGTATTATGCTGACAAGAATCGGTGTGAAAATACCTACCTCTCGCTGGATCTTTCCTTAGATCATTCATTCCTGCTCAGTGATACTGTCAATTATCCGAGATGGTCCATATGAGTGATGACACCTTGGATGTTCATTTACAGCTTTAAATAAAATATCAAATTTATTGCAGATATCTCTTGCTTCCAGGAAATTCAGTTACCAATTCAATAAGTTCTATAATTTGCATGCAAACAAATAACAAATATTTGAAGTGTGCCAAAAATAATTGACAAGAAAATGGGGATGTAGCAATATAGTAAGATTCAAGACCAAAAGTTAATTACTCCACTTGCAATTGACATATACAATGTAAAAGTATCACCTAAAAATGATTTCAATTATCCGCATTTGCTGCAGGTAACTCTGCAGCACCTCCAGCACTGCTGGACTGCAAGTATGAGACTATGTAAATATCTTGCACCAGGACTGCTCTTCGAGAGATATATTACACATATTAAATCCTTTCATATATTTTTTGAAACATAACCTCTGCTGAGCTGCTAACCTGAGTAATATCGAAAATAAACGCACATGACACAAGCCTCAAACAGAATGTTTCCATATTCAATATATGCTGATGACAATTGTAGTTACCATTTGTTAGAGTAAGAAGGTGGAAAATATGCCATCCCAATTACCTGAATATATACCGAATTATCCTTATACAATGGTTATCACCGAATGCATCAGGACAAAGAATGGTTGTTTGGCCTAATTGGCTCCACTGCAGTGGAAGTGCTTCTTCAGAGGCGTCAGGGACTGCCCAGTGATGGATTATTCCATGCCCAGTGTCAATATAACACATCCTGGGGCAATTCCTCCTATGATCAGTGGTTCACCATGTCTTTTCGCTGTGTGTGTCACCTATTGTGGCATGTCACTCTGGCGTTGTGGCCAACTATGAAAATACGACGGAATCGGTCGAATGGGTAACTGCTTGCATCTGCATTGCAATGCGATTTGCGATGCTTGAAAAATCTCTCCTCGCGTTCCTTCTACCTGAGCGGAAATTGCAATCTTCTCTTTACAAATTATATCTATGATTCAAAGTCGCAAGATCGAGGTAGCTGTTAACAATCCATTCGACGTTCTGCCTGTCCCCTGTCTTGCTACTACGTGCAATATCTGGAATTAAATTCATGTAGCTCACATTGTTTCCCACACTAAACATTTGCAATGTAACTGCTTCCTGTGGATTTTTCACTTCTACAAATTTCTGTACAGGATGCAAGTAAGCAGAGGTCTCAGGCATTATGGTGAGCACCGGGGCTGACTAGTACTCGACCAATGCTGCATTCTGGTTCAGGTGGTCGATGTTGACATGTTATTGCTGTTGCGATGGGAGACGTCCATTCAGCACCCCATAACGTCTCCCCGGGCGGTTCTTTACCCACACCCAGACGTTCTGCCAATCCCCACCCTGCCGGCTCGGTTTTCCTCTGCATTGACACATCTGAGATATGCGTTCACCATCTAAACCCTCAACTGGAACTTTAATATCATTGTAAATACAGAGCTCCAGTGCATGCAGTTGTTCATCAGATATATACTTCTTGTTACAACAAGTATGCTTAATGAACTGCCGCATGCTGCTGTGTATTACCGCATGGTGCATGACGTCTTGCCTGTTGTCGGTAATGCTCTGGAATCAATGATCATTGGGTTATGATGCTCCCCATCAGTGTGGTTTGGGGATCCCACAAAGTCAGCTTACCCATCTGACTGCGGGCTCAGCCGTGTAGCCACGACACAGAGCACAATCCAGGCGCCAGTGCGGTTCTCCAAACGCGGATGGAGACGTTGAATATTGAGCTCTCGGATTTCGAATCCGCGAATACAAAGCAGAATAGTGCTAACATCAGGCAGGTAGTTGAGATTGTGATTGGAGGCATTCCTTCTGTCCTTGAGGTTCGTTTCATGGACTTGTTCATGTCTCTTGGCCGAATGCAGTTGCAAGGCTCCATATGAACGCATCTGTTCAACCCGATGAGATATCAAATGGATCGTCTGATGGATAACGTTGGTATCTACCGCCATTGAACTGTTTTCCTTGGGAATAATATAACCCAGCCATGGGGTAATTTCGTCCTGTGTGTTCAACAGCGTCCATGTTTCAGGATTTGTTACCTTGTCTACCTTTCGCTTCTTAACGAGTTCCATTCTCAGGGCATAGGTTTTGGCCTTCGCCTTGTTGCCAGCTCACCAAAGTAAGAAAATGCTTTTGAAGGTGGGAAAACGACGATAGGCATCCTCCATGTAGCTCAATTTCGCATTATTATGAGACGCATAGCGTGAATACATATAGAAATCTAAACATTCCTGGGTGCACTGAATTGCGCGATTGAATATGGAACACTGAGTAGGGGTTCCATCTTGTAGAGACTGGGTCCCAACTTCAAACAGGTACCGCCTAATTCTATTCATTTCCTTTCGATTTCATTGACATACTTCTTTATATGCCATATTTTGTAGTGTGAGGTTGTGGTAAGGTGGCAGAGGTAATCAGATTTCATTGTTGTTGTTGAGCCATTCGTGCATTTTCATGAAGTGGAACATCAACTTCTTGAGGTGGACACACATGCCAATCTCCAATTTAGGGAGGAGGTCGGGCTGAGGGAGGACGTGGAAGATATGGGGAATATATTGAGATACATTGTCACCTCAGCGAACATGGCCTCACAAGAGTTTCGCATACGCTGTCATGGTTTCAGCATCACTGAGCATTCAATATTTGTTGTGATCCCTCAGAGGGCATTGCTTCTTGGAGGTGTCATAATCTCCAAGTCAGTGCTTTGGACACTCGCAGCAAATACCAGAATGCCACTCCAGATGATGTAGGGTGCTATTCTCAGCGTAATCTGCAAGCCGCACTGCCCCAACCGAGTTGCAACACCTGAAGTTCCCATCGTCACCAGAAACATTGTAATACCCACTCCTGGCACCGGAATTTTGTTTAAAGGTGAGAGGCTGGAGTATCCCCTGGAGATCCTCATTCTGCACCTCTCAGTTTGTTTGGTGGTGCTCATTCACCCACTTCTGAGGAATATTACAGTTCTTAGTTCGAATCTGCAGCGGAGTGACCTTTATGACGCTGTGCATTGAGTGCATCTGGAAGATTTTCAAACATCGATTGCCAATTGAGATAAATACTGGCAACTGGTTTTTGTCACCAACCGAATTCGAGAGATTTGTTTCATCTGATTTCAAGTTCAATGGATCAAGTGGATCCCACGCCCAGAGTATTGACTGAACTATGAATAGGACGTGACTATCCTGGAGTATCTTTCAATATCTGTTTCGCACAACCATGGGGCAGTGTGCATTTCGTGATCCTGACAGCTCGAAGGCATATCACCGAAATAAGAATTGCGAGGGGCATATGTGCTTTGCTTGGCATACACTGGCTGCCGTGTCACCTATCGTAGGCTGGGGATGATGTTTCCACTCCAGCATTTGAATGGGTATTGGTGGTTATTATTTGAACTGATATCGTCGGGAGTGGGCAGTGTGCACACTCCGAGAGTCTGATCATCTGGCATGCTACCCATGAGCCTCTGGACAACATTTCAGTTTGTTAAGCTTGGGACATGCAGAGTTGTGTTTTTGTCCTTCAGGATGTTGTCATAGTATGCCTTCATGCCTTTCTTGTTGATCCCACACAGGGAATATTTGTACTCTTCATGGGTTCAAAATGGGTAGTAGCCATCGTTTTGTAGATTCCCCTGCAGGGAACTCTCAGTCACATTCCCATAAGTTAGAAATGTAATTGATCAGTGGAGCACTAATGCCATGGTGTATTTCCGTGCAGAGTAGAGGAGTTGGTGGTGGTTGAGACTCCGAGTCTGTGATGTTTTCAATGTGTTCATGGTTGGGAATCTTGTCAATGTCTGCAACTGCCTCTTTGTTAGGATTGAATTGAAAATGCTGAGCAGGGTCGATGAATCGAGGCCAGCTGCGAATACTCAGAGTCAGCTCGTGTCCAACTTGGCAATGTTTACAATCATGTAATTAGATATGTTTATGTCGACAGTAGGCTAAGGTGAACATCTGTGGGCATGAAAATTTGGGTCAACTGAAACGGGTCCTCTCTGGCATTGTCGACGACAGGCCATGAGCAGCATAGACACTGCCAAGAGGAACAAAAGTTGGTGCAGGTCCTGAGCAGCCTGGTGTGTACACTCATGATACTTTCAGCTAACTTGAGAGGTTTATTCAGCTTTAACACCATCACTGGGAGGTTCCTTACAGACCAGGAGTTGCCAAAACACTGCATGTGCGATATCCCAGAATATCATTAATTGAACAAATCCATTACAAAACCCATAAATACAATTAACCTTGAGCGACCCGGAAACCACACGATGCCTGTACTAGTCAATACGTGATATAGCAAGATGTGAACTCAAGAACTGAACATGACAAGAACCTGACCTTGATACGAATACGTCAATCATCGCCTCCTCTATATCATAAGGACTGGTTTACTCCTCACTGATCAATGCATTCAGGTGCACCTCAGGGAGATAGGCATATGGGAGAGGGAAAACAAGGAGAGGGGCAGTGGGGAGACTGTTGACACCTGCCGATTCACTGTGCAGCTTCTGATCGACATCAGCATGTGAGGTGATGCCAGCTGAGTCAGCTCCTCGCGGCGTCGGTACCATAAGGTGAGGTTTTAGCGACATGATTCTCCCCAAATGCTCCAACCCATTGAGAGGATGAGTCTCTGGAGTTTGGGGTCATGGGTGAGGCTCTGCGGTGTGTAGCCGTGAGGTCAGGGCTGGAGGATGTGGTAGTGGGGTATACTCGGACAACTCCTGGCCATGCTCGGGTAACACACTTTGCTGTTCGTTTGCAATGGTATCCACAGGGTCAGCCAATGTGATTCGCATATCTACCTGGCCAATCATCCCATCTTCTTTGCAATCATCTGCATTCTTATCCTGCTCCTCCCCCTTATCCTGCTCCTCCTCATCTTCCGCCTCTTCAACTTCCTCGTCTTCCTCTTCCTCTTATTCATTGTCACGGTCTCTTTCCATATCCACCTCACCATATATATCATCTCTGTTCGGTGTCTCCACATTATTATCGAATGCAGATCCAAACTAGGGTCCATGTCTGAGTTATAATGAACGTCCGACTCGGCAGAGTCGCTGTCATTGTTTGAAGAAATTGACAAGGCGGGAGATCCTTCCACCTCTCAATATACCTGCTCTATTGAGCCCTCCAAAGCCGAGTCTGCCTCTTACCATTCCATGTATAACCGCGCAGCAACAGCACAAGCGATATCATCTTCCACTAGGGTTTGTTATACCATACTTTTCACTTTACAATTTCACTTCCCCTTCCCCTTCCCTTTCCCATGGACTTGTGGCGTCACATCCTGTGTTTCATTTTCATTCCGGTTCCATTTCTCGCCTGGTTTGGTATCCTCCTGACCCTCGCCGTGGTCATTATCATTGCCATTGCTATGATGGCCACTCTGTCAGCTGGGCTGTTCGGGTTCCACTCAGTTCTCCTCAGCATAATGCTTGTCAATTATCTCATCCCAATTTGGTTGTTGGACAGCCAGCTACTGGCCTGGCTTGTACTGGGTGCAGCTTGGTGGCTCATTCGTTGCCCTGATATCATCTCTACCATACCAGGAGAATGGCACACCGGTGCGTTTAACCATCCTCAAGATGGTTGTCGGTGGGTTGAAGCAATCGACATCATCCCAAATGGCACGGAATCTGTCCCATTTCGAATTGTTTATTTGGTCGCAGGTTTTGTGTATCATTTGCCATATATATGTGAAGAAGGCTGCCCACCACTCTAGGATAGGCGAACTCCTGCTCCTGAGGTTCAGCCAGAGTGATTTGAAATATGAATCGTGGCAAGTCGTGACTGGATCAAGAAAGATTATTTCATCATGCAGGCCCCAAGTGCTGTCATCCTTGACGCTGCAAAGAACGTATATCCGTATGTGTCCACTGATACGTGACACAAGTCATCCCTCCACACAGTCCCAATCGAACAACAGGCATTGATTTTTAACTCATGTCAGCATTTTTCCCACAACTGTTGCTATCCCCTCTTCGCTTGTAGCTGCCCTTTGGTGCCATGGCTGTGAGTTGAAACTGCGTCTACATCCGAGGCAGTAACAATATGATACAGTTACATGCAGTGGAAGGACACACAGAGGGAACATACAAAGTTCTGTAGGTTATCGGATGTGTTTCAGAATGAGAGTTGTTCTATTGTACAAGTCACTTGATGTTGACACAGTTGGTTATACTGGCAGTGTGTTAATTATGGGAGGAAAAGAGAATGCTGGAGTAGGCAGGACGATCAGATATCTATACCCAAGATCCTGCAATCTCTTGGTTCGAAATGTTTAGTTGGTTAACCAACACAACTTTGCCCAACCTTTATAATACAAATCCACCAGGCACCTCACGACTGAGAAACCTTACGATGAGATTTAGTACATGCTGTGAGGGCAGTTTACAATGCCAGTCATTGACTTTGAATCTCAAATCACTTTGACCATGCAGATCTTGTGCATCTCGCAGCAAACTGAGTACTTCTCAGGTTCATCCAATGGTGCTACCATCCAACACCATAACCAACTTCCTCAGTGGTTGCCAAAGCACAATTAATGGATGTCATAGAATAGAGAATACTTCATTGTTGGCTGTACAATTCCTGCAGCTCTTCTAAAGAGGAATGTCCACAGGGAAGCTGAAGATATACACAATCGATAGTTTGATGTATTGTGCCAGAAACGTGTGAAATTCCATGTTGAACTGTACCAAGACGACATAAACACCCACCAGGTGGTCCAAATTGGCCTATTGACATTGCTGTAACAGTCAATATCTATGCTGAGTGTAATCAGATGTCAGCTAACCGCGTGATTGAATGCTTTTAAAGGGATCTCGGTCCCAAGTAGTATCAGGGTTCAGAGTCTAGCGTGGTTTACACTGCGTCACCCTGTTTTGTCAAAACACTCCCTGGTCACTCAAATAGGAGTCTACATAGCCTGCTATTGCATACACATGCACAGGATATTATGCCTACATTCTGAACTTGGAACATCTATATTGGACGAGGACTTTCCATCGGACTCAACCTGACACCATTCCGGTCGTACAAAATGTTTGAAAGCTTGTTAATCATTGAAACCCAGCCAGATGTAGGCATTTGGGGAAGTCTCAACTCGCCCCTGATATGAGATGCGTTTCGATATCGGCTGGCAATAGAGATTTCCCAATGGCAGGAGTTCCGTAGCAACTGTGGGGACGGATTTGAGTGCGGTCATCACATGGGTTGATTTAGGGTTGTGCGCGGCGGAGCCGCATGCACTTTAGTTCTTGTGTACGTGTCAATTTGACTTAGCGAGAGTCAGTGAGTTTAGGTCAATAGAGAGATTCAGGACACCGGACACCGTACAACAGCAACTACCATTCGAGGTCGCAACTCCACTCCCTCATCTTCCCTAAACAATTCTCGCGTTACAGTAATCACTCAACACTTGAACTCCATCCCAGCTGCTACACAGCAACGGTGAATTAATACTCCCGCTGCCACACCGGGAACACTCAGTTGTAGTACAACAGCACCCGGAGCAACGGCAGCAGCAGAATGAAACTGTCACATTGTATCCAGCTCCGCATCCGGCAGTAATATCATGCCCACTCCTCTCAATGCTCATGACAACCTGCCTACCCCCATGACTGATGCAGAAGCCCACCCAATCATTACAATTCCACTGTGAAAGCAAGCTACCGAAATGAATCAGAGACTGATGAAGTGGCAAATGCGACTGCAGGTGGTGTCATCACCTCGATCAATGCTCTCTTGCTGTCCCAGCATCATTAGACTTAGTCACTGAGATATGATGTGTGTTGTGTTTGCATCGGGCAGACTCCTTGAGCTCTGCATTTGGCACAGACAGTCGGTTTTTAGTACAACAAACTTGGAGACAGTAAGCTATGCAACATGATACGTTTAAAAAGCGTTAGCTGAATCCCAACACTGCCAGATGATAGAGATGTACTGGACCACCGCGGTGCAGCATAACAACATTTGGTCAATAGCATTTGAGGCATGCACGAAAGAGATTTTGAAAAAGATATGTTGAGGCAATGGCCCACATTGAATAAAACACGCTCAAATTGTACCAGGTTCGAGCACAAGTCAATCAGGTTAAATCAAATTTTATGCAATCAACCAGCGACATCATTGAAGAGATGTAAAATCTCCACTGCTTTGACTCCGACACAGTGCTGTTGGAATCTATTGATTCCCATCCCACTAACAATAAGTATCTTGTTGATTGTAGCAGAGCATGTGGAGGGTGGTGTACGTGGCCCAAATCCAAAGCAGAGAGTCGAAACCTGCTGACTAATGGGCACTGTCCACTGTACCTCCTGGCACAAATAATTCCGCGGTGTATCCACTTCAAATTCTAGCATTGTGCGAATCGCCATGCTAACTATGCTGATGGATTTTATCATTCCATGATTAACGACCAGGACAGGCATGTACCCTCACCCCTGATCATGTTTACATGGACAGTGTCGCTCCATGATCTGCAGGACTGCCAAATGTTCAATGGTGTTGTTTTGAAAGGTTCCAAGTCAATGGTGAACGCGGGCAGACCCAATCGATCAAACCACCCCAATTACAAGTTTGACAGTGGTCCAGTCACATGCTGCTGTGCTGCAACGGATCGCAAGATGTTGACCTCGCCTGGCATTGCAGCCATGTGTACCATCTTGATGAATACCTGGAACACACCACAAGAGAGCTACCAACAGAGGTTGCATAAAAACATTCATGCTACAGTCAACCATCAGATCCAGCAGGTCGAGAACCCAATACCTGCCAGGGTCATCAGCCTGGATGTGGGGTCTATTGATAATGCGAGATATGTTGACAATTTGACCTCCAAAGGGGCGCTTGAGAGACTTCCGATTGGAAGCACTAGCCCAGGCATCCCGACAAGCCACCATTGCCCAGTTGACAACCTGCATCGCAGGATGCCTGTGGGCCCCTGGGATTACCAAGATGACGCTGATGCAATGGATAAGCGCAATGACATCCCCACTGCCAGTCGGTGAAAAGAGCCCGGGATTGAACTCTACAGGTTTAACTTGTAAATGGGTGATGACAACGGGTATGGGCGTGGGGATGGCGACGATGCGGAAGCGGATGCAGTGCGAGAAGCTATACAAGCCAATGATGGATGAATGCGTAAAGTGGCAGATTGAGGGCATATTAGGTTTGACCTGGTAACAAGTGTTGTTGACAGGTATGAGTCCAAGGATGGTGTCAATGCCGATACCGATGGGAAGGAAGAAGTATTGCAAGCTAATGATGGATCAACGCAGAATGTGGAGGACTGAAGGCATAGTACTAGAATGTGTGAAGATTAGACAATATATTTCAGATATGCAAAACACGATAGTGGTGAAGCTAATGCAACGGCAAGCGATGTATCTGAAGACAAGAATTTATTGTAATTACTCACACAATCTCCAAACTAAACATTTGTGGGGTGAGTGCGGCATATTGCAATCAGCTGAAGAAAGGCATAACCATCACCAGGCGTTGGGTATATGGCTACAGAATTACTGCATTGCCTGCGACGAGTATAATACACCTGTCGATCTAATGGTGCATATACATCCCCACATCGCAGGCAGAATGGTCACAAGGTGAGTATGGAATGCGACCACTCACTGGGGTGGCAGGAAGCGTGTAATTCACTGTCAGAGCTTATGAGGTTCCATCCAAGCCATCAGAGCAGTTCTGAACACCCTGGTGTTTGTGATCAAAACTAGAGATATTGCTGATGTATTGGTGCAAACATGGATACGAAGGAGTGTAAATGTTGATGGACTGGTAGTATCATTACTTGTGATCTGAAGCTCCGGGTAAGCTGACTATATTGATTGATTATTACCCAGCCAGTGTCACCTGTCACAATGACACCTGTATTCTACATAGGCATTACATTCCGAAGTGTGTGGTTACAAACCGCCAATTCGATCTGTTCTTGATTCCTATGCTGATTCCACTGAATACATAATGGGATGTAAGATGCACATTACTGGACAGTACAAAGCAATCACCATGACACATGCTAATGACAGATACAATCTGGTGAATTTTATATTAAGATCTCTGCAATCAGTCAGAATAACAGTACAGGTGTGAAGCAGGATTCATGTGTGTAACGGGCGGGGTCGAGTGTAGGTGATATTGGTGACACTAATGTGATATTCGAAGCGGGACAAAGAGCTCGAGATTAGTTTCGAGGAAATCAAGACAACACAAGAGTCGAAGCTGTTTCAAAGTCGTAACTTGCTTTATTATACATGAGACCGAGTAAAGAGGGAAGAAAAGGAAATCCTCCAACGCCAACAATGCTCGCTTTATATACAATCCGTTTACCACCCTCGAACCATTCCTCATGCTCCGATGTACAATCCGAATCTTATCGTATGATCTTACACACCACTCCATCATTCCTTATCATAACAACCCGGCCACATCGTCCGATGTCGCAACACCTCAGACCACTGCTTTATCATACTAAATTATACCGCCACCTTCTCGCCGCTCCCTCCGCTTCTTCCAACGTCTCCGCCTTTCTGTAGCACAATTCCTCTGACACCACCAGCAATCTTCCTCCATTATCCACAAATATCTCCATACCAGCCTGCGCCGAGATAGTATCCCCCCCTTAGGCTCGAAGTCCTCCGAGAGCATTCTCCAACGGTCCAGGCTTCTCGGGATATCGTTGATGGAACTCCTCCACTGCTTGTAACCCATTGACGAGATTCGCTGGTTCCCAAAGAAGGGAGTCATATCCTGTCCATGGAATCAAATACTGTAACTGACTCCGATACATTCTACTATCTTCCACACTGGATACTCGATACTCTTCTTCGCCATCCACATCAACCGGAGGAGGGGGAAGTAACACCTGGCTTTCAAACGGATCATCAACCACCAGATCTAGAAGCGAAACTGGTTGTACTCGATGGATCCGTGGTGACGCGGGTAGCTCCAACTCATAGGCATACGGGGAGACATTCTTTCGTACCCGAATCGCTCCCAGGCGTTTCCAGTCTAACTTTCAACTCGGGCGGGTAGTTCGTATATTTCTTGCGTCCAGCCATACTCCAGATCCGACCTGAATATTAGGTCCAGGGATACGTCCTCAATTTGCACCTTCTTCCTGTACCGCTTGGCTCCGCCTCATCTCAACTCTCACGTATTCATGCACCTGTTGCATCGTAGCTTGAACCTGATCTGCTTCGCAACGTCATTGAACTCGGTCCGGTGTAGGTTCTCCAACGAATGACATTCGTGGGTCCACGCCCTGAACTGCGAAGAATAGAGTACACTTAGTTGACTCGGATATTCCATTATTAGCAGCAAATTCAGCAAGGGGTAGCCACTGCACCCAATCATCCTGTTGATGGTTAACCAATACACAGAGGTACTGTTCCATTCCCGCGTTCGTTCGTTCTGTCTTGTCATCCGTTTGAGGATGAAACGCTGTAGACATTCGTCGATCCATCCCAAGCCGGCTGCATATCTGTCCCCAGAAAGTGGAAGCAAACTGAGGCCCTCAGTCCGAAACAATAGTATTTGGCAAGCCATGGAGGCGTATGACCTCTCAAAGAAATAACTTGGCTAATCCTAAGGCGTCTATTGTTGTATGACAGGGAACGAAGTGACGCATTTTCGAAAGCCTGTCTACTACCACCCAAACTGCTTGAAACCCTTCACATTCTGGAAGCCCAACCACAAAATCCATCGAAATATCTTCCCGTGGTTTCTCTGGTACAGGCAAAGGTCGGAGTACTCCAAACGTTGCATGCCTCGTGGTTCTGGACCGTTGGCAGCTATGGCAGTTCCGTACATACTTGTCTACTTGTTTCCGCATCTCCTTCCAAAAATACTGTCTATCCAAAAGATCAAATGTTTTTGCTCGTCCTGGATGTCCAGCCAACGCAGTATCATGATGCTCCTGTATCAGAGACTTCGATAATACATGCCATATTATGATGTAGCCAATGTTGTGACTGTAACAAAGACCAATATGATCAATGAAATGCTTTGTGGTTATGGAACCCTAAGAACCACTGGTGTGAGAATACGGCACCAAGTCTCCCACAGACCTGCGCAGAGGTCTCCGCAGCTCCAAAATTTGACTATCATAATTGTCACATTTCGGAGCATCCTGAATGCACCTCCCTCACTGCAGGTGTTTTCAAGAGCACGTGAGAATGCTCTTGCAGAATCTGAGAGCACTTTCCAAAGCTCCAGGGGGGGCTGGGAGCATCTGGAAGTACTTCGAAGCACTGGCGAGGGCTGCGGGAGTGTCTTGGAGGTTTGTGTATGCCTTCCGCACCGAAATACATCTTGCTGATGTAGGTTGTGGAAGGTATCTTTTGATAACGTACAGAGGTCGTCATGTTAATTGCAGCACTGGATAATAAGTCAAGGTTGGATTGTTTCTCAGTGTGTTGGTGGTGAATAACATCAACGTTATAAATGTGGACTGCAAATTGAAGTCTGCAGAGAAATTAAATGGTAGTAGACAAACTGCATATAAAGTAATATTGGTCAGTGATAGAAAACTTGCATTTCATTTCCCTTTTGAGAATGTCTCATCGTGCCAAGCAATAAGCATATCTGGAAGTAACAGTGACGCAGTGATATGTTTTACAATAACAACTTGAACTTCAATATGACATCTGATTAAGTGTTGCTACCAATACCACTCAACTTTCACAATTAAGTGTATGCTACCAAGTTTATACTTGAAATATGCAGATCATCCCACGCTTTGTGGCCTCTACTGTTAAATATTGTTTTCTATGATGTATAACGGTTCCAAATCTTGTACAACTGTAATCACTGAATTTGTGATTGCCACAAAAAATATTCTACAAATATCAGTTGAATATCTAAGAGGGATAAGCCAACTTACTGGTTAGAATTATTTTTGTGGTATTCGACCAGCTCATTAGCAAATGGATATTCAAATCTACTGCATAGATAATGCTTCATCTATTTCCATTTCCATCTATTGTCATTATTTGTATTGTAAATATGTATTCAAGTTGTAGCTTGTTATGCTAAATCAAGGTATTTCTTAAGTGCCAAACTGGTATTGTACTCAAATCAGTGGAATTGCTTAACTCGGATATTATTTGTATGTTATCTGGCTGTTCATCCGCATCACCACATATCGGTATGCAGAATTTTGGAATTGATACATATTCAACTGTCTTTAATATTTTACTGTATTGTATTGTTTTGAATTTCCAGCATGTATTATCTGGATTACGGAACTGGTTATTATCACATATCTGGTGTAATCTCAGATAAATTTAGATGATTCAGGGTTATTAAGATTACATGTATTGTGAAGCTAACCAATTTCCCAGTAAGTTAGTTCAACAGTTGTCTATATAAGAAAATTTTTAATATACATGTTTTTGCAGGAGAAGAATTATGAATCCAAAGAAGCTTTATAACTTCAATTTGACACCAACTTTTTATTCATTCCTATACACTCTTTTGGTCCTGCTGAAATCTCCTTCAGTTCATTTTAGATATTTCACCAAGGCAGTAATATAGTCTGTCAGTGTGATACTGTAAGTGCAAACTTGCACTTTATATTTTTCCTACATTATGAAATATAATATTTTGCGAAGGGAAACTTTAAGCGTTGTAATTCATTGAGCGCACACATGGTCAATCTAGAATATATAAGAAGCCATGGATGTATGTTCCGATTCTTCATGCTGCTCCACAATCCATATTTTCGGGATTGATTCACAATCCATCATTGATTACTGATGTTAACATTACTTCATGGGTATTTTGCACACAAACTGCACTTCCTGTATAGAATGCGATTAGATTCGACACACGGTGACACAACCATTGCTGGTTTACTTCAACACATCTAGAATACTTTGTTCAATGCATTTGTATGTGTAACTGAAATACCTGACCTGATGCTCGGTCAGTGCCAGTGTATAGAGATTGCCACTATGATATTGTGATCTGTATCAAATATCAGAGAACTTAATTTTCTATATCTACTCCCTTTCCAACATAAGCAAATGTACATTGATAGTCCACATCAGGGAGCAACGTTTGATCAAGGCGCTGTTATACAATGCATGTCAAATACAAATATAGCTCCACTTATTGATGCTCCACCAAAAAAGATTGGAAGTATGATCTGTACAATGTACCATTTACTCATAGTCGGCCACTGAATGGAATGGCAAGTTCCAAGCATATGCATGGAAATAAGTACATAATCAAGGCTGCGTAAGCAGAATTCACCTGGTGATTCCCAATACTATGGTATCACTGTTCGTAGTATATATTTGATTACTTACTCATTCAATACTTTTGTTTACTCTTTTTTCCAGTGATTGGTGTAATTCTTCCTGTCAAAAACTGAGCACAGACATAAATGGTGATATACTGTACATACCATTCCACTTGGCGGATATTTGTCTCTGACGAGGATGTACCAATTGATGCTGATTCCAATCCCTGTCACACATCTGATTCGTGAATATTCTACTGAATCTACTCATCCATTTTATGATTGATGTACTCTCTATAGCATGTTAGTCAGATCCCACAGGAATGTTAAAATTTGTAAGTACTTGGTAAGGAATACAACACATCAAGAAACTTTCTGAACAGAAACCACAACATGTATCTGATATGTTTGCAGACATTATGAAGTTTAAATCAGTATCTGGGATGAATATTTCAACCAACTATTCTGTTCTGTCAAGCATGCCAGCACATGTGTCAGTCTGGATAATCCCAGAAGTAAAGATAAGTCAAATTGCAGGTCTGCCAAATCCAGGCTATTTGGGATTTTGGATATTTGAATGTAAATATATTAATTACATGACAAGCTCAAAAAAACTCATTCACCAGAATCACTAACACTGCATGGTGTGTGTACTCCAGATGGAACCAAAGTAGATGTAGTACAGTGGCAGTACAAGATCAGGAGATATGAAAACATCCATTTTGATATAATCTATTCACAGTATTGCTGCCATAGAACATCTTACTGTGATAACTTCCTTGCAATCTTAGGGTATCACTTCCTCTCCAACATGCACCAATTCATGCATGGAGATCCAGCCAATAATGACTTGTCCACATTCTAAATCAGTATAAGGAATAATAATATATAGTAGACTTGTTTACAAGATAAAATAATCCATAAAAGGAGAGATTTAAATGTGTTCTGGATGACATTGATACCTTTACATAAGAGATATTAGAGATATATGGCAATAATATTTAAAAACAGAATTTGATAATTAAGAGGACAATATGTTTTCCCATGGAATGAATTGAATTGGAATACTCTATGCCAACCAACTCTATGTAAAGAGGACACTTGCTGGAACAACTCCACAGGCCAATAACAATGTTATTGAAATTTCCTAGAGAAGGCTGTCACTGTATCGGAAGAGTAAGAAACCTTGTAGAGTCTTAGATATCGAAAACTGGGCTGGATTGATATGAAGTTCAATCTAGTCATATGTAACGGCAACACATGACCCGAGGCCGGGTAAGCGCCATTGTATATAGATCGCCGGGTACGACACTTAGATCAGTATTGAATATCTTACCACAATACTCTCCATCTATACTCACTCGCTCTTGTGTGCAACCGTATACCATCTCATACGTCTGCTGCGAGACATAGGCGTACGCGTCGTTACATTATATTCGATTTTCAGTTATCGGATACGTTTCGCGCACGAGGATATACCAGTTTTACCCCTATTGTCAAAAAAAACCACACAATCGACAGGAAACGAATAGCTTGCGCGTCAATTCTACCGTCAATCGTCTACTATGCCTCCTAAGAACGCTGCCAGAGGTCAATTGCGCTTGGCTAGGATACGTTCGAGCACGGAAAACCTATGATTGCCTCTCGGCCGAGTAACCCCTATTCTGAGCCTAGGGGCCTCCGTACTTCCGGAGCATGAGATCCACGACGAGGACAATCACGACGACGAAGAAAACACTGCTGACATGGAAGATGCCTTGAGCGATGTCCTGGGCGACAACCTGAGCGATGTCCTGGGCGACAATCCCAGCGAGCCCGAACCTACCACGCGATCCGAGATCGCGTCAACGCGAAAGATGGTGGAGGAACAGCGAGAAATACTCAACAATGCCATTCAACAGAATACTCAACTATGTGTGCAGAACGCCGAGCTGATGGAAGCAAACCGGGAATACCGCAGAGAGTCTATTCGACCGGAAGCAATGAATACGAAAATCTTCGATATGACCCAACCAGAATGGTAGTGCGGTGGAGCAACAGAGTTTGATAACTTCCTCGACACCTTACAATCTAACTTCCAATCCCACGCGCACTTATTCCCGCACGGACATCCCGACAAAGTCAAATATGCAGCGCGGCTCCTCAGCATGTGGAACAATCACCCGGACCCAGCACAGAGACAGACACAGATGACCGATCCGGTAGAGTGGCTTCGAGACCTACGGAGAGACTCAGATCCCTGTTTGGAAGACTTCGAGGCCTTCTCAGACGAAATGCAAAAGCTGTATGGCGACAAGGACCGAAAACTCAACGCGGCAATGAAGTGTATGACA
>Ga0307512_10002838_pt1 | contig 21075 bp, 23 predicted proteins | sample 14_EM_MG_FD_200267 | JGI IMG/M metagenome (GOLD analysis project Ga0307512, IMG submission 200267) | Populus trichocarpa ectomycorrhiza microbial communities from riparian zone in the Pacific Northwest, United States - 14_EM | ecosystem: Host-associated > Plants > Roots > Unclassified | place...
CACAGTACCACGACCCGAATGTGTGCGGGCCCTACATGACCAACTCGAGCAATTCGAGGTAAACCATGATTGGGAAACAGCTTGCGTCCGATATCACTCCAAGACATCCCAATCCCAGCCACCACTTTGACGTGTCAATAACCCGTTGTTCGCTTCCTCGCTCGTAGTCACCTCCGGATGCTCCGGACGATACCACTACGTGGACATTGTTGGCTGTCTCTTTGACATACCCCGGTGTCTTGTTCAAGTGACTAATCACCATCCTCTCCTTTTGACCAGACTCACACCTTTCTATACTCTAATGACCCGTCTTCTATCATTCGACTTCCATATGGCCCCGCACGAGCACTCGTAGATACAGGCATGCGACCTAGTTAGCAAAAATGGCACTTAGCCTGAGTTTAACCTTGCAATCGAATTAAGTGTGTTGTCCTCGAAAGCTTTCGCGTGGCCCCTCCCCCCGTACGTCAGTAACCTTGCGATGCCTCGGGGCGTGCCTGATCGTTCCGAGCCTCTCGGTCTACCTTTTCATCCCCTTGCGTTTCTATCCCACGTAAAGAAGCTTAAGGTTCAAGTTGGGCCGTCTTTCTGACTTAATCCTCGAGGTCTCGCGCCCGCGCCACGGTCGCAACTCCGTGTGCCGCCTGCCCTCAGCAGTGGTACCTGTCGAAATGCGAATCGAGCTCGTTTGGCTCCCGTGCGTGTAGATCACTACGATCACCTCAAACATTCATTTACGACCTGTTAATTGTCCTTGGACTTGGGTTCTGTATAAGTACACCGTACATACGTTGACGTACCGTCGTGCATTTGAACCCCAATGTCGTTCGCGTTCGCCTCCTTGGCCCCGTGCCAGTGTGGAAGTTACTGTACCGCCTCCTGAGTCCTCACCCTCCCTTGCTGACTGCCTATTTCTCTTCCCTCCCTCACGCGCACATCGGCACCAGTGGACTACCACCGCACTGCCCTCCTTTTGTCACTAAGTTTGTGATGCCGTGTTTCTTCTCGTCGTTCGTCCCCGGAGTCAAGGTGGTGTATGGCAGACCAATGGTCCGCATGTGTGAGTTCGAAGGGAAGGGATAGATAAGATTGAATAAAGGGGATGGCGGATTGGCGGTTGTTAATCGCGCGACCGCCGGCAGGGAGAGAAAAGAGAGTGTGTGAGTGAGTGAGTGTGTGTGTGTATGCGGAGGGGGCGCGAGAGGGCTCTGTGCGAGCCGCTTGAGCGATGTCGGATGGGCGTGAAGAGTATCTTGAGGCAGACGAAAGCAGAAAAGGGGGGAAAGGAGTGCTGTGATTAGGTGGTGCTCTGTCATTCTCTGCCGGCTCTGGGCCAGGCAAGAGGGGTTATATACATGTATACCTATGTGCAAGGCAGTGTTCTAAGGCAAAAGACAAATAAGGAACGTACAAGGAGTCCTCAGTGACTCAATACATGGTATAATATCTCCGGCGGAGTTGCACAAAGGGGTGCTTGGACCTAGTTCACCGTCCTCGAGGCGGCATGCAGGTGTTGTGCTGGCGATCCAAGCGTTGTTGGTGATGAGATTCGAGGCACGATGTGTCGGAATATGGAAAGGACGAAGGAAAACAAAGGAATGAATGTCGATTGCAAGGCGGTGGAGGGGCAAGGTGACGAGGCGTGTGTACGGAGGTGATGCCAATGTGTCGAGGTGGCAGAGGCTGTCACATGGTCGAAAGGGCCGATTCCGAGGCCAGCGTGAGTCCTCACCTTACAGTGGGCATCATGTCTTTTTAATCCATACCTCGGGGTACCGAACCATGGGTCGCTCTGCCTAGATACGTAAGCGTGTAACCTCGCTTTCCAAATAGTGTTGCTGGGGAGTTGAGTTGAGCTGAGCTGAGCTGAACTCTGGCCAACTCCGTACTGTACTCCGGGGAGTTGACTCCAGACAACTCTGGGAGTTGGAGTGAAGTTGGGCTGGCCCGGCCCGGAACATCCACCAATCAGGTTTCAAGGTTTGATAACGTGTCATAATTGTTCTCACAACACCACACCGTGCACCGATTTGTGTCAGAGTCAGAGTCTCTAAGACAGTGATATTCCACACGAAAATGTCAGATTAAGGACATCCATATGAGCCCATTGGTACATGTATGTGCATGGAACAGAGAGAATAGAAATCACATCTTTGTGACGTTGTCGTTGATGGCGCGTGCACGGGCGCCTTCGAGGGCTTCGGAGGCCCAGGGTTCGATCACCTCATCGATCGCGGTCTGGGTTGTATATGCAACCGCGGATTGATGGATCCTGGATTTCATGCGATTAGCCCAGTCAATTCGGCGAGGGTCATCTGCGTGGTCAGTGTGAAAGGTGGTGAGGTTATCAGAAACGACCGCGTCACGGCAAGTCGAGACCCATTCGTTCATTTCGTTGCTAAGGGTTCGGATTTGATCGTTGATGATGGTGCGGTGTGCAGCCTGGACGTTCTGGCCGCAAGACATCATAACGGATTCGAAGGCAGCGTTGTCGGTGGGGAATGATTTGCATTCTTCCAGGCAGCGGAGACAGATCTCCCACCTCGAGGGTTCGTCTGAATCGTCGGACCGATTTTCAAAAAAGGAGTTAAGTGACGACAGGGTCTTGGCGAGAAGCTGGAAGTCAGTAATTTCAACAGTGGTCAGTTCGGAGAAAGCATTGGGAAACGTATTTATGATGCTGTTGGACGGGGTACAGTACACCAACTGTGACGGAACGCGGCGTCACGAAAGGGGATGCGCGTCATAGGCCACGATCGCACCGACTCCATGGACATGGTGCAAGTTGAGTGATCAATGGCCCCAGATGTCTCCCTTTCATTTTTTGGTCTGTCTAACCCTTTGCCATTCTTTTTGACACGTTGGGAATGGACTCACACCATGAAAACTGTGGACAAATCGAGCTTAAGTCGTCTCGCTCCCAATAAAAAGCCTCCCACAACGAAGAGTGAGGAGCGCGCGCAACCCCCATGTACTTCCACACTCTTTTATTCTCAATCCTTCCGTTCTTGCGATTAACTGCTGCTTGGGGGTGTCCTAACAAGATCTATGGCGTCAATTTGGGTTCTTGGTGATTTCAAGCCATGTAATCCGCCCCGCGCGTCTCACCTCCCGTTTTTCAGGCTAGTGGTGGAACCATGGATGCTACCTAATGGTTCCTCCCTTTCTCTCTTTGTGTTCTAATCCGGAAATGCTCACCCACACACACTCCACTAGAATGGGTGGCCATGGGCGGCCAAACATGTGACGATTGCTCAAAATGTATTCGCTCAGAATTGTGAGCCTACCCACCTACTCCGTTATAGTCGTCGAGCACTGATTTTGTGCAGTGCTCTCGCTGCCGCTTTTCCAGACGACGTAGACGATAGATTCGCGAAACACTGGTACGATTGTTCTTGTTGTCCTTTTACAGTACATTTCGTGACATCGTCTTGAGGTCGACGTGGTTCACCCAGGACGACGTTAAGAGACTCCAATGTGCTGGAATAAACACGGTCCGCGTTCCCGTAAGCATGCTCGATGTCCTCACTCCCGGTTCCGGTTTTATTGCCCCCTCAGCTCGGGTATTGGATCGTAGAAGGCCTAGTCAACCGGACCTCGGAGCATTACCCCCGTGGGGGCATCAAATATCTGGTCTGTTACTATGAACAATCCTGCACAGTTTAGAATCTGATGTAAGATCGGCAGGTTAAAGGTCTCGAATGGCTCCGCCAGGCAAATATACAAGTCATCCTGGATCATCATGCGCTTCCTGGTGTGGCGGCCGTAAACCAGATGTTTGCGGGAAAGTGGGTATTTCCTGTGATATGGTATTACCTGTGATGGGTGTCTGATGCCGCATGTTAAGCTGTACAAGCGATCCCCAATTCTACGTAAGTACGCCTGTGGTATCCCCGAGCCCCACCATCTCAACGAAGGGCTAGACGGACTACAACTACGGTCGCGCACTCACTTGGACCGCCTTCATGACCTACCTCTCTCATTGTCATCCCAGCTTTGGGAGTGTCTTCTCCATACAGGCCATTAATGAGCCCATAATGGATGCGACACAAACACCTGGCCTTGGTGAATGTAAGCGCGCCTCACGTCTGCGACTGGTCTGAAAAGCACCACTCACACACCGGAATAGTCTACAAGAATTTTGTCAAGACGGTGCGCTTGGTGGAGTGGTTCCTCGAGAAAAAGTTGCCAGAGTTTCAGGCTCTCAAAGTCGCACCGAAGATCACGGATATCCACGAAATCATCGCCGAGGCTTCCACAATGGACTGGTCGGGACCGTTACCCCTCCCTGTAATCGAGGCTTTCATCGAGGCATTCCCCATGTTATGTGAGGCTGCAGAGGAGATCAATTGGAGGGTTGACAGCTGTCCATGTCATGAAATCTCGCCGATCACGACCACGCACGTTTTTTTCTCTTCCCGGTCGCAGTGATGGGCTGACTGGATCTCAATTTCAGTTTCATGGACGTCCTCTGGCAGCACAATAGCCCACCCAACCCTGCGGACGCTGCCAATGGCCCTCAAGCTTATGACCACCACTTGTACTATAGGCAAGTCCGAAGGCCATATTCTTTCCGTCGCTTGTAGTCGGACTGACGCTTCTTCTCTCATTGTAGCTTTGGCGTACGTTGACACCAATAAGAACTTCTTTGGATTCTTCTCAGCGTTTCTCTGACAGGGTGTTGCTGATGATAATCCGGAGGCTTATATGCAAAATCTCTGTAGTGCGTCTAACACGTTCTCATTTGTCGCATATTTTTTCTCTTCTCGCGTTCTGATGACCCCCTGTCGCAGATCGAAATGATACCGAGAAAGATGCGTTGTTGAGGAACTCGCCCCTCTGGGTTGGCGAGTGGTCCCTTGCCACTCAGTTCAACGCGACGGACGAGTTTTTGAACAAGTGGGCAGACGCACAGAAGTTGAAGTATAGTCAAAGTAACGGATGGCTGGTGTGTCCTTCGTCCCCTCTAATTACCTTTCCTCATAAATGAACCAACTAATTTAACTACCGTATGTCAGTTCTGGAGCTTCAAACTCGAGGACACGAATCCTTTAGCACGCCAATGGTAAAGTTGACTTTCGTTCGTTGTATTGGTGGTTGGGGCTCAATGGTAGCGCCAAAGGTCGTACTATCAGGGACTCGATCGGGGGTACCTCACCAAGGACCCGTCACAGTACCACGACCCGAATGTGTGCGGGCCCTACATGACCAACTCGAGCAATTCGAGGTAAACCATGATTGGGAAACAGCTTGCGTCCGATATCACTCCAAGACATCCCAATCCCAGCCACCACTTGACGTGTCAATAACCCATTGTTTGCTTCCTCGCTCGTAGTCACCCCCGGACGCTCCGGACGATACCGCTACGTAGACATCGTTAGCTGTCACTTCGACATACCCCGGCGTCTTGTTAAAGTGACTAATTACCCATCCTCTTCTTTTGACCAGACTCACACCTTTCTATACTCTAATGACCCGTCTTCTATCATTCGACTTCCACTCCTCTTATTCGCCATACATGGCCCCGACGAGCACTCGTAGATACAGGCATGCGACCTAGTTAGCAAAAATGGCACTTAGCCTAAGTTTAACCTTGCAATCGAATCAAGTGTGTTGTCCTCGAAAGCTTTCGCGTGGTCCCTTCCCCCCTCCAATCTTGTTTCTTGCGTTTGTGACCGTACTCAGTAACCTTGCGATGCCTCGGAGCGTGCCTGATCATTCCTAGCCTCTCGGTCTACCTTTTCATCCCTGAAGCTTAAGGCTCAAGTTGGGCCGTCTTTCTGACTTAATCCTCGAGGTCTCGCGCCACGGTCGCAACGTCGTGTGCCGCCTGCCCTCAGCAGTGGTACCTGTCGAAATGCGAATCGAGCTCGTTTGGCTCCCGTGCGTGTAGATCACTACGATCACCTCAAACATTCATTTACGACCTGTTAATTGTCCTCGGACTTGGGTTCTGTATAAGTACACCGTACATACGTCGACGTACCATCGTGCATTTGAACCCCAATGTCGTTCGCGTTTGCCCCCTTGGCCCTGTGACAGTGTGAATGTTACCGTACCGCCTCCTCACCCTCCCTTGCTGACTGCCTATTTCTCTTCCCCCCCTCACGCGCACATCGGCCCCAGTGGACTACCACCGCACTGCCCTCCTTTTGTCACTAAGTTTGTGATGCCGTGTTTCTTCTCGTCGTCCGTCCCCGGAGTCAAGGTGGGCATCACGTCTTTTTAGTCCATACATCGGGGTACCGAACCATGGGTCGCTCTGCCTAAATACGTAAGCGTGTAACCTCGCTTGCGCTTGCTTTCCAAATCACGCTACCGTGTTAGAAAGTCATGTGACATACGCATAGACGGAGGTATATGTGGCGCCACGCAAACGCCACTGACGTCTGGCACCCCATCATCGAGACAAACCACAAACCATGTCCTGTAGGTCATCACCTTTTACCCTCCTTTTTTTAAATTCTCCGTTGAGATCCTTATTCACGGGTGTCTCTTGACATCGATACATGCTTGCCGCAACTGAACATAACTCTGGACTGGGACTGAAGCCACGAAATCGGCACTCATCCTCGGTGCGACTGGCCAGACGGGCCGCCATCTCCTGAGCGAGCTCATAGGATCTTCGACGTTCACGCGCGTTTGCGAAGCGGGGCGGCGCGTGACACCCGCAGCGGATCTGCCCGTTCAGGGACGTGAGAAGCTCGAGCAGAAGGTTGTCGATTTTGAGCAGATTGACGAGGCGGGGTTGAAGGAGGGACAGTGGGATGTCGTGTTCGTAGCGTGCGTCATGCCCTTTTCAATTTCGCCTCCTTAATGCCAGGGTTCATCCTTTGGATTTGCGGTTGTAGGATGGGCACGACTGCCAAGGCCGCTGGCTCGCCGGACAACTTTACGAAGATTGACAAGGAGTGCGTATAGCCCCATCTATATCGACCACAACAGGTCCTTTGTTCCCTCCGTGCCCGCTCACCTCGTTTCTTCTTGTCTTTAGATATGTCGTGAACGCTGCGAAAGCAGCAAAGGTTGACAAAGACCAACGACTAATCTATCTCTCCGTACGCACCATCCTTGCGTATATGCACTGCTACATCTCGTTGACTCAGTACCATCTCTGCACCGTCATCCTCACCGCAGTCGTCCATGGCAAATCCCAAGTCATCAGCTTTGTACACGCGTAGTAAAGGCTTGACAGAGCAAGCGCTCGCCGAGCTTGGCTATAAGGACACAATCATATTCCGCCCTGGTTTGCTAACGAACACGCAACGGTCTGAGTCCCGCTTTGGCGAAACCGCTCTCCGGTACACCCTATTGTTTGGATTCGAGGAAAGTGGATCTCGTCGCTTACGAGTGGTTTAGAGCGGTCACTGGCATACTCTCTCGATTCAGCCCTAGGTTCGAAATCGACGTGGGTGGAATTTGTGATTCTTTGAAGGCGACGCTTCCTAACAGCCTTCCTTCCTCCCCTCCTTACTAGGTCGACAAGCTCGCAAAGAGTATCCGCATCGCTGGCGAGCAAGGCACATCAGGGCTCCCTTCTAACGTACATGCGCCGCAGGAGAACTGGGGTGGGAGAAGCTTCACGGTGATCGATAATAAAGAAGCCCTAGCCTTGTCCCAATGAGTGGTTTTCTGGTGGGAGTTCTTCCCCTTACTTCTCGAAACTGCGGTTTTTCGTCCTCATCTCCGAGTCTTATCCCGTGACATATGTAATCTTGCCTTGCCAGATGATCTGCTTTCCGTTCTATGGACACGCTGTAATATCTGACCCCGATTAGGTTGTCGCTAAATAAATCACCAAACTGATCGACGTAGTTATGGCCTCGATTTGCAACGGGTGTGGCAGAGGTGGATGGATCTTGGTCACCATCTTCGACCCCGGAACGTTTTTCAGTCTCCCGGATTCTGAATCACAAGTATCTAATTGTTCCAAGCAGCCTGTTACCTCCACTCTCTCAACGTGACTGCGAGAAACGAACGCACTGAACTTCTTGCCAAGGAAAAGTATTCCTCCTGTTCCGCGCATTCCCGCTACGTTCTGCGCAGACTAGCACTCACCCTAGTTGACCGTCATTACCCGCTGGTCACGTTCTTTGGGTTTGAACGGGCAGTAATGACATGAAAAATCACCGCGAAGATACCCCTATGAGTTGGCCTCATCAAGGAACTAATTACCCCCGGATCGCGGCCGACATTACGCACATTCCATGCGGTGGTTTCGATTGTGAGTATGTAACGGATAATAGTGAGACATAGGAAATACCAAGAGTCCGCGAATGAATGGCCCAAATGGTATCTTCCATTCTTCAGGCCTTAGCGAGTTGATCGGTGACGGTTAGGGTTCCGGAGCTGGGTGAGCCAGGACAGGGATTTTTCCGTCTTTCCGACACCTTCACAGGGATATCGGCGAATGCGAATGTCAGATATATCAGCATTTGACCCGGCCACGCCTTTTGCATGTCCAAAGATAAGGATGGCAGGACAGTAGGTGAGATGGGGGGACGAGACTTTTCTAACTTAGGGTGCTGTATCAGCCCTTACTATTCAAGCTGCTAACGAATTACTTGTTTCCTGTTGGTGCAATCCCTCACTACAAGGTGTTCGTTCCGTCTGGCTGGGGTGCCATTCCCGGGCTATGGCGACATTGTTTGGTGTTGTCCTGACGGGGATCTCTTTCGAGGGAAGAACAAAACAGCCTCTGAAGTAGGCTCTTACAGCGTCGCCCTCCCCGAGCCTTCCATAAATGAACCACGAAACAAACGGGTATTCTTCAGACCAAACGAGAGAAGGTACACCATCACACCCTCCATCCTGCTAATCACGACTCGGAACGTTGTCCCGCAAATCGCCTTTTTTCCCTTATATCTTTTTTGTCGACAGGGCGACAAGGCGACTGGTGGAACGTGGTGGTGTTAAACGGCTGATATCAAAGCCGCGAAACCGGCGCCCATCCCTCATCCTCAACGGACGATATAGTTATGGCAGAAGTATGTCATGAATGGCGAAGTCCGTAAAGGGTATAGATCTCCGTCCATCTCCGGCATATGGACATCCCTGGAGGACATCCACTCGGTTTCCTGTCATCACCGCGGGCCTTTCATGCAAATACCAAGAACATGAAATGAATTTCTACCCGTACAGCAGTAGGGGGCCCGGTTTGGCTTAGCAAGCACTTACATAGCTCGGTCAGATCATCTTCCGACCCGGATTGCTACCGAGCATAGGTGAAATAGTAGGTCTGTAGTCCTTCCTGTATGTATCTCCCGCTCTTTCCCACGATCCCATCTGGGTTCGAGTGTGATGAGGTTGTTGCTACTAGTAACTAACAGCAATGAGTTAGATTCAGAAGAAGCACTGATGTGCTGTCATTTCCACCCTTTTAGATCGATATGATCACTGGCAAATGGGCAGTTTCATGGGAATTTGAAGGTTAGTAGATATGACTGCAGCCATCTTTCATGGCAGGCAAGTGAGCCGGATAAGCAGGTCTGCTTATAGGTCATATGGTCAATATGCGTCGCTGGGGCTCACGGCTCGGGTCCACTTCGGGTACACATGCAAACACAATTCAAATTGGGGTGGGGCGTGAGAATTTTCTGAAGGCGCCCTGCTCTTATTAAGTTATGACACAATCGCGGTCCCCTTTCCATGTCAACCGAGGTTGACAGCAGCTCCACTTGTTATACTCTAATTTTAGTCTCGACGACCAGCACACCGCAATTTGTCGTGCAATACGTGGGGGGTGAATGCTCCACAAGTTCGTCCATCCCGTGGCTGTGCTTGGAGACGATGTTGCCTTGGCCTTCGAGTTGTCAGAGGAACTGCATCATGAAGGTATCAACCCAAGGTTTCCTCTCTATGGACAGAGACCCCTCGCAACAACTTGAAGGCCATGTGGACGAGGAATAAAGTAGCTCTCTCTGGGGTGACCACAATCACTAACGACTACTTCTCGTCCCTGGTCATGCAGCCCGACACTGCGGGTCGTGGACCCACTATGGACCCTCGTGGTGGACATCGAAAGACGTCGACAACCAACACGGAACTTGTCCGGGTCTGTGAGGTGCCGATGCAACAACGGCTTCCATTCCCGCCCTGCTGGTATTATGAAACATCCACGGGCTCGGGTGTCACCCAAAGCACCGGATTTTATGTGGTCTTGGCTTGGTTTATTAGCCCCCGCTTGTTTATCTTCCGCTCCCCAGAACCCTATACCCCTTCTCGACGATGCATTTCCGATCGACCATCTTTTTGTCTCTTATGGGGCTCGCATCTGCGACGCCCTTTCCTCGTCAGTCCTTCCAGACGCTCTCTACCCAACAAATATCGAGCTATTCGCCTTACACCTATTATGCTTCCGCTGTTAAATGTGGTACCAACCGTGTCAAGCCGTGGAAATGCGGAGGTGCGACATTTTGCCTCATCCTTCTCCCAGAGAGGGAGGGTATAATGCCGAAACGTATATTCTGACGCGTCGGTTTCCTTACGCAGTGAATTGCCAGGCAAATCCCAATTTCGAGATCTTCGATGCTGGCGGTGATGGAAACGGCGTACAGTTTTGTATGAGCGTTCACTGGCCTGTGAACTTCACCTTCTCGGTTGTCTGCGTGCTGACACCGTCTATAGGGTTTGTTGGCTACGACCCGGACCTAGACACAGTCATCGTGGCGCACCAGGCAACCAACACATCACAGCCGTATGTGAATCAAAAGTCCTTTTAGCTGTTCGTGGCGCCCCAGGAGCTGACATGCTAACCCGCACATAGCCTCGCGGATTTAACCGATCTGAACTTGTTCCTCGGACCCCTCGACCCTTCTCTTTTCCCCGGTGTATCAAACAAGGTTCAGGTGCACAGAGGGTTTTCGCATGAACATTCCCTGTAGGTTTTTGTGTTTCCTTGCAGAGTTGTGCTCGCCGTTCCTGATGTCCATTTTCATTGCGGTCACGCAACGTCCCACAGGACCGCATCTCAGGTGCTGGGTGCCGTGAAACAGATGATTTCCGAGCATGGAACCTCAAGCGTGACGACGGTGGGGCAATCCCTCGGTGCGGCGCTCTCTCTCCTCGAAAGTATGTACCTCCGGCTGCAACTACCCTCCACCATCTCCGTCAAGTTCGTCGGGTATGGCCTACCTCGCGTCGGTAATCAAGCATGGGCGAACTTGGTCGACGCGAAGCTCCCAGGAAATGTCACGCACATCAACAACAAGAAGGACCCGGTGCCGATCGTGCCGGGAAGGTCCCTCGGGTATCACCACCCGAGTGGGGAGATCCACATTGAAGAGGCGGGAGACTGGGTGGCGTGCCCCGGCCAGGATAATCCGTCCACCCAGTGCATCATTGGCACTGTCCCCAACATCTTTGTCAGCAACGAGACGGATCATAACGGGCCCTACAATGGCATCATGACTCTATGTTGATAAAGTTTTCCAGGTGTGAGTCGGGCCGCAGTGATCACTTCCGAGTTGCCCTTGTCACTGCCATACTGACGATGACACTTTCTGTTCCTGAATGGACGTGTGCGGATCCCATTTCGCACGCAGTGTCGACCTGACAAGCCACTCTCCCCATTCGCGGCCATGGCCCACTTAAAGGACCCTTAGGATATCTTTACATACCTATTTCTCATTCATATTAATAGGAAAGTAATCTTAGAGCATGCTTCATCAATCGAGAACCCGGTTATAGGACGACTGGCGTTACACAGATGAGTTCGAGGGGTGGGGGAGAGGAAGAAGATGCGACAACAAAGGCGAACCTGAGCGATCGATCGATCAAGGCGCACCGATGGCCAAGGGCTTCATCTTTCCGCTTCTCAGGCCCAACAGCTCAAAGGGCGCAATCACGCGATCGCATATCACTGATATCAGTGGTTTCACGCCTACAACTGGACAGTACTATTTGTCTGCCCAGTGGCAGTGCCCACACTACCAACCACATGTTCAACGTGCCTGCCCCTTCCAGCAGATGCACGTCAGAGGGACTTCGCTCTAAAGGGGATCTCTTCACATTCACACTTCCGAGGTCAGAATAAAGTACTTTTATGACACTGCCCTCCCTTTTCACAATCAAACCGCGAAGCAGAAACCGGCGCGGCACCCCTCGGTGTAAACTAGAATTGAAATGATGCCATCACCCCGAGTCACGAAAACGACGTCCTGTGGCTGAGGAGGCCGCGTCTCATCTTTTCAGTCCTCTGATGATCCCTTGTTTATCAACAATCTGACTGATGGATAGCAACGAAAGATAAATGATATGGATCAAGTACCCGAAATCAGTGCTTATCCCTCGGAGCGGCTAATCAGATGTGCCATCACATGCATCACCCGGCGTGCGAGATGCCGTCGCATGCGGCATGCCTGACATGAATGTTGCGGCGGGCCGTGACAACCGCGGAGGATTTTCGGCCTATGATGCCAGTGTGACGTGTCAGCGAGCAACCTTGACTTGAAGGCCATCCATCGACTTTGAGCAGCTCGACGAGGCGTCGGGGCCACAAGAGAAACCTTCGTTTTGTGTTTCATTTCGTTCTGGAACATCCTCCCGTCACATTATTCTTGAGATTTTCCGGGTTCTCTCTCTCGACAATCGTTTGACGGTCTGCCGATCAACTAGGTACGACTACGAGACTTGTCAGCTCAGAGGAGAGCTTTAGGAAGATTGGAAATAGGCACGCACGCTACTACATCTTGCCAATGTCCGCCCTGGTGTCGCCCACGTCATTTGGTGTTTCTGGCTAAGGTACAGTACGTCATGAATGCCGCGACGGGTCAACAATGATAGGCGATCGGAGAAAGCACTGATGTGCTCTCAATTCAGTCCTTCCAGATCGACCGTATGTACTGACAGTTTCGTGCTAGGGAGACGGCTTACTAAAGGCGGCGATGTCTATCTTTAGACTGATAAACCTGGCAAAGTGCGTTTGCATCGCTGGCGAGAATTGGGCGTCGAGGCTCACGGCATCAGATGTTCTCGTAACCATTGAATTGGGGTTGGGGAAATCTCGGTGCGATGGGAAACAGTGGATTCTTTCAGACATCTGGGGCTCATTGGCTGGCGGGCGTACACCGTCATGCACCATCATTGACATTTCTTTCTCTGTCAGTGGCTCCCTACTCCAAATGTTGAACACTCACGACAACAACTTCGTTTTGCGTGTTCTGATTTCACCCGGACGATCATTTAACGCGCTTATCGCGTCATGTGCGGTGACAGATGGTTCCTCGGGCTCTTTTCGACGCGGTTCTATTTCGGGACGACGATGTCAGCTTCTCCGACAACTCGCCAAAATCAGGTTGCATTACGAGCAGATTACTCGAGGCTTCCCATCTCGCTCTGTGATTAGATGCCCTAACAACAAGGCCATATACGACGAGGACCAAGGTGCTGCTTTCTGGAGCAATACCACCCATCAACCTCCAGGTTTCGTACAGTAGGCAGCCCGACGCTTGCCTCTCGTAAACTCTCGTGGTGGTCATCTGAGAACGTCGATTCCTGGCAAGCGATCTATCCCCGGGCGACTTGCGTAGCATCGACTTCGATTCCCACCCTGCTGGACTAAATACAACCGACTCGCTCGGGTCTGAGGACATCGAGTTACCCGACCCTAGTTTGACTTGTTCGCTCTCGCTGTTGTCCTTCTACTCCCCGGAACCCCACAGCCCTTCTCGATGATGCTCTTCCAACTGGCCATCATCACGGTTGCAACTCTCATGGGGCCGGCATCTGCGACACCTTTTACGCGTCAGTCCTTCACGACACTCACTCCGCAACAAGTATCGAGCTATTCGCCTTACACCTACTATGCCGCCGCCGCCAAGTGCACGGTTGGCGCTGTCAGGACGTGGACTTGTGGAGGTGCGAATCTTGCCCGACCTTTTCTCCCCCTTGGGAGGAAGTGCAGGTACAACACCCGAAGAGTGGGCCCTGAAGCGTCGATTTCTTTCTGTAGTGAACTGCCAGGCAAATCCCAATTTCAAGCTCTTTGCCGCTGGCGGAGATGGAAATGCGGTACAGTATTGTATGAGCGTTCACCGAACCATGAGGTTCGTTTTCATGGTTGTCTGCGTGTTGACATGGTCTATAGGGTATGTGGGCTACGACCCAGACCGAAACACAGTCATTGTGGCGCACGAGCCGACCGATTTGACACAGATGTGGGTAGATCAAAGTCGTTTGGTTGACATCCCAGGCGCTGACATCCAAACGGCGCCAACAGCCTCTCGATTTTGACGGACTCGGACTTTGCACTGGAATCCCTCGACTCTTCCCTTTTCTCCAGTATACCGAACTCAGTTCTGGTGCACAGTGGATTTTCGCATGAACATTCACTGTGAGTTCCCATACTTTCTACTACTAGAGTCATGCCTGCCGTTCCTGAAAAGCATCGTCATTGCGTCGCGCGAAACCCCACAGAACCGCACCTCAAGTACTCGATGCCGTCCGCCAGGCGATTTCTGCGCATGGGACCTCGACCGTGACAACGGTAGGGTTTTCCCTTGGCGCTGCCCTCGCCCTTCTCGATGGCGTCTTCCTCCGGCTTCAACTACCCGCTACCGTTTCTATCAAGTTTGTCGGGTATGGCCTACCTCGCGTCGGTAATCAAGCGTGGGCGGACTTGGTCGACGCGCAGCTTCCCGGAAACGTCGTGCACGTCAACAACAAGAAGGACCCGGTGCCGATCCTACCAGGTAAGTTCCTCGGGTACCACCACCCAAGTGGGGAGATCCACATCGAAGAGTCGGGAGACTGGGTCACGTGCCATGGCCAGGATAACCCGTCCACCCAGTGCATCGTTGGCGCAGTCCCCACTGTTTTTTCGGGCGACGAGCATGACCACGTTGGGCCATACAATAGCATCACGATGCGATGTTGAGTCCGTGGTGGTGATCCTAGGTGTACGGGTACGCACTGGACAAATCGACTATCGGGAAGTCATACATACGTAGTGATGACCATTCCATATTTATCGAAAGAGGACAATAAAAGGATACTTTAACTAGAATAACCGGTAGTAAAGTCCCTTGTCAGTTCAAGTAATCCTAGACCCGAGGGTGCAAGCAAGTATTCGGTCAAGCAACCCACCCACTGCCGTACGTGGGCCGACTAGTGGGGTCCACGGGGGCGACTTATCCAGGATCAGCGCCACATCTTACTGCATCGCCAACGGCTTAGTACCCGTGGAGAATCACACCACCGATCTCGGACCCACTTGCTGAGCGGTGTCATTTGTCTGCGCCACTGACAACGACATAGCCCGCTATACCCGCCCCTGGCACCGAACGTAACCACGGGGCCGGCCAAAGAGCAGACGTAGGTAAGGGGATTGGCAGGAGGGTCAAACCCTGGGATGCGGTTCAAACCTTGCACAGAGATAGACTTGGATCAACGCGATAGCCGAGCCAGTTCATGGTGAATGATGAAACTGTAACTCGACAGTGATGATGGTGCTGCCTCATATTGTATGCGTTCTGAACTCACACGTGTCGCATCTGTATCAGAATCAAAACGTGCAAACCTTAATATGATACTTCCTCATTATAACCCAAACCGTGCATCGCACCGCAACATAGATGGTCAGTCGAAGCCTCACAAACACCTGTGCGCCGAGCTTCTCATACAATGGGCCATATCCCAGGGTCCAGAATGACTCTGAATGAGCTAGACCTGATGCCAAAGATCCCGACTGCAGCCAAGAGCCACGAACTCAGGTCCCTTTCTGCTGGTGTGTGAAGTACACCGTGTTCCTGGGTCGACGTTGTTCGAAATTTTGCAAACCGTCTTCGTCGCGAACGTGGTTTCCTATGTGTTCCTGCGCCAAGACAGCCACGGTACCTCGTCCCCCATCGCCACCCCACGGCGCCCGTTATGCCGTACAAAGTACCACACTCACCCATCGCCTAGCAGAAAATAACCCAGATTCCAGGAAGTATTGCAAGAGGTTTAACTCTTACCAGCGTATCCATGCCTCCCAAGTGCTAGCACGTGTGGCTGCAGAGTGGCTGCGGTCAGCCGAGCGTGTGACGGCAGGGAACCCGTGACGCGCTTATCCTGAAACTGACCTGGATTCCCACGAACACCACCAGTTGGAGGCGCCTCATTGATGTGGGGCAGGTGGGCCGCACGGCAGTAATACGTATACGTCGCTAGTGTGCATGCGCCCATAGCCATGACTCGTTCGTTCAGTTTGCCAATACCGCCAAAGCAATTGGCCCTGGCATTTGGTACTGTGGCACTAGGACGCGATGAGCTGCGAGAATGGTGGCCGCCGTGGCCTGAGAATCCGGGGAGTGAGGCAGATGAACTCCCAAGGCGATACCGCCCAACCCCTTCGAGACAGATTCGAGACAGGTATGGAGCTCAAGGCGAATCTTTATCGACAATTGATACCCCCGGTGCGGCAGGGGAAATCGACGGCTGTTGACCGTTGATGGTACTGGAATAGGGGCGGGAGAGAGAAAAGGGAAAATAATGCTTGCTCAGCCAGTCGGACTTTCCGTTCTGCCCTCCACTATGCCACGATACATAAGGTTCAAGTGGCCGCAGCTTGGGACGAGTCACACCACAAGTCCGAGAATCAGAAAAAAGCCATGCCCATGCACGCCATCCTGCGGGTAGGGAATAGTATTTTCCACCTTCGACTCGGATCCTTGGTCGGTTCGAATCACCTGTTTTGAGTCAATACAGTACTCGTACCGACCACAACTCAGTACCCCACTCCACAGATGCAATGAAAGCGGGGTTGCCAATAGTGTTAGTGTCTATGAGGCAAGAACTACACCCGATAGCTCGAAGTTGAACCAATATGTCAAAAATAGTACATACTCGTAACTCGATCGCGAAGCGCGTCTACCAAACACCTTGAAAACCTGGCATTGCGGTAGCAGACTATCACTTCTCTCAAAATAACAGTGAAAAAAGGAGTACAGGTGATACTCTGGGCAGGAGAGAAATGCATCAAAAATCTAAGTAAACGTATGCCTCTAATGCGAAGGCGGGAAGACTAGTTAAAAATGATCCGAAGCGGCTGAGTGAACAATTTATGGACCTGCGCAAAATGTAGATAATGAGAGTCCAGCATTGAAAACACTGCTGGCGGTGGAACATACCATTGGTTATCGGGCTGCATTGAGCGATTATCTCGCGATGGATTAAAAAAGATCGTCTACGTGGCGATGCAACTGGCTCCGTTTTGGACATTGCCTTCCGCGTCAATGGGAAGTGGCAGTCGCGGGCTCAGACTCGGGAGTGTCAAAGACCACTGAGGAGAGTGTAGTAAAGAGATCCACTGATGCATGATGAATTGAGATGGTGCAGTGATATGCTACTGTAGGTGAGTTGTGAATTGTTACGAAGCTGCAGGCTGTCTGGTTGCGTGAGGCTCTCGTTCACCCTTTATATGCGCAAGTGGGCCCTATTAGCACAGTATAACCCCGAGTAAATATGGAACGAAACTGAATGGGACGACATAGAGCCCCGATCAAGACAATTGAAACAATAGCCGTAGCGTTTTGCCGCGCAGAACTCCGCCGAAGTATGTGACAACCCATCGAATCGCGGCCACGTTTCCGTTCCTTGAGCTCGGCAATACCATTTTCCCACGTGGCCAAGTGGATTTCTAGCCCTTGATTGAACTTGGGTTCCCTCCTTGGCCCTTTAGAATCCGGAACCTAATCACAGGCAGAAGATGTCATAGCCATATGCTAACGAAGATCCAGCTTTATCAAGAGGGGTATCTAGTAAGTCGTGCGAGTCAAGGCGAAGATCACTGATTGTTTCTTCGGTAGTTTCGCTATAAGGACTTGCGGCGCACAAAAGGGAAGACGATGTAATCCTTGTATAATCTGTCTTGTATTTTTGCAGCCCGTCATTGGATAGCAGGCGACTCAGCACAGCCCGGACAGAAAATGGGGCAAATGTTTGGATATGCGAATTGGGCCTTAGAGTGTGAAGCGGTGAGAGTGGGTCATCAAGAGGGGGAAGTCACCGGAAGTGATCTCTCTGCAAACACGATTGAAGACCCAGAAAATGTTAGCCGTCAGATAGAACGACGGAGATCAGCACAGCCGGAAGATGCGGGCGGTGATGAGGAATGTCCTGTGTTGTGGTGTGGTGAAGACATTGTGGCCTCATTTGGCAATTTGGCAAGGGATTGTCGGGCCGGGATTACGCGACGAGACCGCCACTGTCTACAAGCCCTTCCCCACCGCCGTTGGCGCGGCGCCAAGTTCGCTCCCTCTCGTATCGGTTGTTCCTCAGCACCACTGTCCCACATCATCGTCGTCATGGGCCGACACACCCACCACCTACTCCTCCTCTTTTTCCTTATACTCCATACAGCGCGTGCACACAAGCACCATGACGAACTCACGGAGGAAGAAGCAAACGCACCCGTCGACTCGATCCTCTGGATCCATATCTTTCTTCAAGCTACCGTCTGGGGGATCCTCTTCCCCATCGGCATGGTATTTGGCTTATCACGTAGCCGCTGGCACGTCCCACTGCAGGTGCGCCCCGCACGTCTTCCCTCGCTCCACTTCCACCCCCCCTCCACACTCCCCGCCCTCCCTTTCCCGTTTCGTTTACCTGAAGTCATTCCTTAACATCTTACACCGCGTGTCTTTTTCGGTGCAACATCCCTCCGACTTAGACCGCAGGCATCGTACTCACACTGGGCGGCTACATACTCGGGCACTCGCACGGAGGTCGGCAATTCCTTGAAAGCGCGCACGCCCCGTTCGCCAACATCCTGATTTTGCTCATCGCGACGCAACTCGCTCTCGGCGTGTACCTCAAGCTGCACATCCACGAGCGGACGCTGCGGCCCTGGGCCGTTCGCGCACACGGGATCGTGGGCAGGTCGTACCCGGTGTTAGGATGGACACAGATGCTCTTTGGCGCGATCGCGTTCCGTGGATATTGTCGCGGCGGTGCGCTCGGGCAGTGTCTTGCGCATTATATCATGGTGCGTGATCTCTAGTCACGATTAGATCCCCGCTATGTGAAGGTATTGCGATTAATGGCCCTCGTGCGCTTACTTTTTTTGGACGTATGTTTCAGGGTAGCGGCTTCATTGCATATGGCGTCATCCTAGCGATCCTGTTACTCGTGGGAGAGGTCTGGATTCGCAAAAGTGGTCGTAGCCCTGACTGGTGGGACTCGTGGGTCATCTTACTCTGGGTGTGTGGCCTTGTTCTCGCGCGTACTGCGCTACAACATTTTCGTTTTGGCTGATCGCGCTGTGCACGGAAAGGGAATCGGTGCGTGTGTGGAACGAGCTTGTTTTGATTTCGCTGCTTCTTAATTCCGGCTGCTGTTACATGTGTAGTTAACACGTTCACGGAGCACCGTGGTAGTGTGTGGTCCGTGAAGGACATGCAGCATACGTGCGTCTTTTGGAACTATACGACGACTCATCACCATCCTGACTATGGCGTAATGCAGCATCCTTGGCGTCCTCTGTGAGTTCATAGCGCTGAGTGAGAGATCTGCCTCCGTTCAGTTTCGCAACTAGGGTGGTGTGGCGGCCTTCTTGGTGTCTATCTCTCCCGGAACAATCAGGTAAGCCCTCGCTTCACCTTGACCTGTCTATCACCGACGGATCTCACGTGGATAATTCCTCAGCGCACGGTGGTCCCCTCCATCATGTGAGTTCCTCAACAAACACCCTCTGCCCCTCTGCGCAGTTGTGCCCAGTCAATTCATTGATCTTTCGCTAACTCCTCCTCCTCGGGGCGAATAGCATCGTTCTGACCGGCTATGCGATGTCAGACCACGCGCAGGCCTTGATGCTCTCGACGAAAGTGCATGGGGTGTTCGGCTACACGCTCATGCTAGCCGGACTCGCACGCCTCATCGAAGTGTGCTTCATCGCGCCATCGTACACTCCCGCTGCCGACGGCGTGGATGACGATGGATCGGACCACACACTCGCAGATCGGGCCGAGGCTGCGGCTGCGCCCAAGGGGCGCGCGTTCAGACATCTGCCGCCATTCGTGAGTGACACCCTTTGCTTCTCTCCCTCGCTGAAGCCGTGAACGCCGATGGTGTCTATCTCATTAGCTTTTGATAGCGGCCGGATTACTGTTCATGTCCGCGACCGACGAGGAATTAGACTACGTTCACGAAGGTGGCATGGACCACGTCACGTACATCCTCATCGCGTTTAGGTACGTGTGGTTTAGCCTCAACACCCTCTCTCTTCCGTGAGTCCCCTCTGACATAGCTCTACCTTTCCCTCGTATCTTTTTCCATACATACGCGCGTACGCTCCCATACACACAAAAAGCCTGGCGTTCTTGCTGTACACGCACATCCTCTTCCTGATTACGCTCTACGCCACGTCCGGACGTAACGCAACGCCCGACGCGTCCTTGACGAAGGACGTCCCCGGCGCGATCGAGCTCACGTCCACGCCAACGACCGCCGCCTCGTCGCGGCGCGCGTGGTATTCGCGCGTGCGAACCGAGGAGCCGGCGGAGGTGCACATAATAGGGAATGACGAGGACGAGGACGAGGGCTAGGATCACGCGCGTGCGCTACCTGTGCCTGTACCCCTTTCGAGAGAGCGACGCGACCACCCCCGTTTTTTTTTGTATGTAAAAAAAGCTGCTATTGTGCTCGCTGTTTCCTTTTTGTCGTGGATGTCATACCTTGAGCTAGCTGCGCAAAACTCGCAACGTGGAATCGTGCATGTTCGTGTGCATACATGCATACATGTTGGCTCTGCGCCATGGTCCAGAGGCCCGGTACCAGTACTTTAATTATAGTGGTTGTTTCTTAACATTAAATCCATCCACCACGTTCCCAACAAACCTCATGGTAGATTCAATGGGATGTTTCTCGTATTTCACCTACTGTATGCTGTGTCAATCATCGTATATTAGTGGTGGCACGCCGTATGATATTCCAGCTGTAGTACTTTGATGGATCAAAGGGGAGTCTATTTTGCACGAGCTGGCGCGTCAAAAAAAGAGGGTGTTTGTGAATTGTGAGAGTACGTCGGGCACGGGGTTTGTTCAGAGGGCGTTAGAAAGGGTATTTGGCTGGCCCGGTAACACGCGAATCACGTCGGAC
>Ga0307512_10002839_pt1 | contig 21071 bp, 17 predicted proteins | sample 14_EM_MG_FD_200267 | JGI IMG/M metagenome (GOLD analysis project Ga0307512, IMG submission 200267) | Populus trichocarpa ectomycorrhiza microbial communities from riparian zone in the Pacific Northwest, United States - 14_EM | ecosystem: Host-associated > Plants > Roots > Unclassified | place...
CCATAGTATGATGCCGGTAGTTAAAAGTATTAAAAATTGCATTATAATATTAATTTGTATGGAAATGTATTGCTAAAAATTAACATTTAATCTTTAACAGTATAATTCTTAATCCAACTGATTATTCACTAGTATAAAGCATTCAAGTAAGTGTAAAAGTTCAAGAAATGTTCATTGACATTTGGTAATAATATTAGGTAATTAGACAGTAGTTTGTGTAATTATACAATGGTATGTGTCATATTCAGAACCAGGGATTTACAACTGAATGTATATATTTTACTGCAAGTTTGATATTTGTAATGGTAATACTATATATCTGTTATTTTTGATATCAAACAATATTGATCATAATCTTAGATTGCTAAATCCACTTAGATACTTCATTATAGGTGATATACAAATGTACGCCGTTATCCTATTATTGCCCTTAGATGTGTACATACATATCACAAGTAGAATATTAACAATATCCCTGTCGTGTTCAGAACAGTAAACTGTGTACGAATACTAAATTATTCTGACTGTGGAGAGACTAGTTACATGCACTATTGAATATCATTTGAAGAGAAATAGTAAAATTATCTATAGCTGAGATGATTGTGAATTGATTATGGAGTCTAAATAACCAAAGATGCAAATGGAATCTACAATGTTGAAGTCAATTGCAATAAATTATCATGAATATGATTGAAAGATACCAATTTGACTATTCATTAGATTGAATCAGTCACCACCAAACCGAGCTGACAGATAAGTTGCAGTATAATTCAACCTGAGCAAAGTGTATTTTGGCTGCTGGAAGCTTCAAGTAGAATTTGAGAGAAAGTAGATTACAAACCTGCAAATATCCAATTAGAAAGGAGATCAGACTTTCTGTAGTCCATTCAACTGGCATTAGGTGAATTTAAAATTCTGATACATGTTACCAGAGAACTCAGAGTGTAAGGGCAATTTGAGTGAAAGTACATGAGAGTACCAAAGAAAATATTGAATATACCTGGGATTGATAGCAGTCCAAGTAGGAAGTCAGAAACAAATTCTGCAATTTGACCTGATTGAATGGTATCTTTACTCAGAGATTTGCTTCCACTACTTCTAATTTTATCAATGTACATAGGCAGTAGACTGAACTTAATGGGAAATACAATCAGTGTATGTTAGTTCACTATTATTATTTAGATTATTCAATGCTAAGTAATATAATTATTAATCTACTACTTAAGTTTTTATATCACCTGCACACAGAAGAAATGAATATAGTGACATGATTTACTGATACACTACTGGTAGACAGATAAAATATCCCAACTCTATAATCAAGTTGTTTATATAAAATACATATTACCTAATATCAAGTAAATCTCAAATCTCATCAACGCCAAAAATAATGTAATTTTTATTTCAGCAACAGTGCAAAACCTCTGCTGGTCAAGTTCATTTGTGATGATACTTTAGCTCTGTTGTTGGGGTAAAATTGAATCCCAATGTGATTTGGCTCCATTGTTGATATGTAACAAATGTTGATTGAGTATTGTACTCTTTGCAAAGCAATATGTAGTTTGAAAGACATTATAATATATTGAAATCAAAAAATTCAGTGATGTCCGGAGAGAAACTTTTTGGATGGGGATAGAAATGTATAGAATAGCATAGAGAAGTATCAACACTGGCTGAGGAGAACCAGCAGTAACTGAGAAATATCTGCTAGAACAGAGAAATACTAAAAGGAAAGGGAAAAATATAGTCATCTTTGCATAGTTGATCAGAGTGGTAGCTTCCACAGTGAATATGTTTTACCCATTGACAGGAGATATTATCTTCATATATATCATATGAAAACAAAACAAAACTCTCGATTGTAGTGGTATATTGAGAGAGTCTTCAATGAATACCGATGGCAGTTAGTACAAAAGACTGGTAAATTATGTGTTCAACAATCCAATTCACAGTAGGCTGATATGCAAAGCTAATTGTAGTGAAGAAACATTAATTCACTATCAATCTAGACACTTCAATTAAGGTGAAAGACAGTTTTATATAGATCAGCAAAACATCAAATGGTAGGAAGACAATACTGAAAGCATCGAAGTACATTGTGTCATGGCTCGGGATTTACGAGTAAGGATTAGAGAATCCGAAAATTGTATTTCCAGTTTTCAGAGAGGGATTGGAGTGATGGAAGGTTGGAGATAATGGGAGACGTGGAGATGGAGAAAGAATGCTGTGTAGTGGTGGCAAGACGATGTAGTATGATAAGCAAGGGGTCTGATGTGTTGCGACGTTGGATGATATGATGTGGTTGTGGTGATAAGAGTTTTGTTGATTGTGTGTAGGATCATGAGTGAAGATTTGAATAGTACATCAATGCATGAAAGATGATTGAAGGGTGACGGACAAACTGTTTATAAAGAGAGGTTGTTTGGTGTTGGAGAATGATCTATTTTTCTCGCTGTACCTGTTCTGTTGGGTAGCAAAGCAACAGGTGACTTTGAAACAGCTCCGACTCTTCCCCTGACTTGATGTCTTGATACAAACTTCAAGTGTCATGGTTCTTTTCTCAACATTACATTATCGTTTCCAATATCATCTATCTCTGACCCGGCCTATCACAATAGAACATGTCTGATTTAAGGTTCCTGAGAATAAATGTGCCTATACCCCTCGACAGAGTTTAAGTATTGTTCTGACCCTTCCTCAGTCTCTGGTTGGACTTATGTCTAACCAAACCAATCTTGAATATATATTTGCGTCAATTGCATTGACACTCAATTACAGCTGACCTGATTTGACATCTGTCAGTACCCACATCAGTTACCATGTATGTATGTAATAGTACGACAGTAATCGCACGTACGGAACGTGTTGATTTGACCTTACTAGAACCTGCTGTCTTGTTTTCGAACCCGTCTGCTGAACACTGTTGAAATCAAGGAAATCATTTTTGCTGCATGTTTCGAGGAGGAAGGTTTGGATGTTTGTCTGGGGGTTCAATGGACTGTTCTCTCTCCTCGGAATTTATACCGAACAGACTCAGCCACAGAAGACAGAGGTCTGGACGTTAATGATCCAGTGTTTGGACTGCATTGGACTAGACATCTGGGAGCACATTTGTCGATTCCTTGTGATCTGAAAGAACCTTGCGACTCCAAATCACACAATTCTGCAGGGACCCAATCGACAGAAGAGTACGCAGCAGCAGCAGCAACAACAGCTAGGTCTTTCTGAATTCCTTCGACTGAAGAAATACATCCTACTCCAACTATCTCGGAAATTGACCATTATAATTGTCACGGACAGATTGGTTTGATCCGCTCCGATGTCATGATCCGAAATGCGCACAGGAGACGCTTTGAAGTTGAGGGAGGCTCCATAGTCAAAAAGGGATCATCTTGACATAGAAGGTGACAGCATTGGATCCAATGAAACACAGGAAAAGTTGGTGCAATGGCAGGAGTTGTTGCTGATGGTGGTATGTACATGAATGTGCCGAGATAAGGGCATAGTGTGTGCGATTACCCAGCCCAGATATTCGCCCTGCAGAAGGAAAATACAAACCTGATAACACAATGTTTCCTCCCTTCCCTCTGTGACCATTTGGTGATGGGCGACTGAATGCAACAACTTGAAATTTAACTTGCAGAAGCTTCAAGCGGACGAGTAGTAGCAGGAACCTAGAAGGAGTTACTGAACAGACTCTAATTGATGTCCCAGGATGCACTCTGATCTGGAGAGAAAGTCCGAGAATCGATGACGCTGTTAGCCAAAGTCTTGACCCTAGCAGCTAGAGTGACGCCTGCTGGTCCCCGGGGTCAGGAGGACAAAGGCCAGAATTGTTCAGGCTCCCCAGCCATTTCAGGGTTGGATTGAACTCAGTTGAGAGGTTGGTTGGCTCCACTTAGAATGATTATTTGACACAAGCCCAGCAGTTTTCCTGACAAACAGTCAAAGATGCAGTAAACATTCAACCACTTGAGGGGCATGGCCTTGGGACAAATTTTGCCACACATTACGATAGATGGGATGATTGTGCTGGGAGACCTACTAGCTCTTATACAACTCCTGGAAGCCACATTTGGGAACCTCTACAGGGTGGCCACGGTGGAATGGAAAATCCACAACATGATTCAAAACAACTGCAAATTCGCTCAGTGCTACGCAGGGTTCTCAGTTATCGCAGGCAATCTGGTTTGGAATTCTTCAGGACTTATGAATGCACTGAGAATACGGTTGCCAGAAGAAAGAGAGGATTCCTTCCAGAATAAAGGTATGCCTGAGGAGCTTGTGGCATCTAATGCAATGTGCAAAAAAGGGGATAATCAGAATCGACAATGCCAAGTGGAACAAGCGGTTCAAAACACAGCAGGAGGGACTGGTTCCACTTCCTCCCCCAAATCCCCAAATCCCCAATGCCCCTGAAGGATCCCGCAGTAGTCCCAGGTGGAACTGTGGCTAGATATACTGGACCTGCACCGATGGAATTAAGTGCTGGGAGGAGAAGAATTACAGTGGACGAGAGAGCTAAGAGGATTACAGATGGAAGATGTTTGTACCAAGATGGGTTTAACCACACAGCAGCAGAATTGGTCACATGGAAAACGGCTTACACATTCAGTGCCGCAGGAGCTGAAATTTATGAAGTAGGAACCAGTAGTGGTTCCAAGGAGTCGGGAAAAGATTAGATCAGTGACAGAGAGATTCCTTCTTGGTCGATGGAAAAAGTTGGCTTTCAAATTCTTTATAATGTTTTGCAATTTTGCCTCTCTCAGTTAGCAACGTGGAGGTATTGGAAAGATCAATGGAAGGGAGACTTTGTATCATATCCTGCACATTGACAGTGGGTAATGAAGAAATACTGACACATGTGCTGATCGACTGTAGAGCTCCAGGCATCTCAGTAATGGATGAAGATTTTTGCTCGCCATCGTCAGATACGACTCAATCAATTGAAAGAGCAATGACAAGTCAAGAAAATTGATGAATGGCCTATTGTCTTAGTCAGTATTCCACATCTTGCCAAAGATGGGACGGCAATTCTACATCGCAAGGAACTGATACCTATGTTCATTACACAGCTAGGACAGTGTCCAATCATCCTTGGAATGCCTTCGTTACAGCTACGTGATGTCCCAGTTCGATTTGCTTTCAATTCAGGTACGTTTGAATCCCAATAGGGCATTATGCAAGGCCATAGTGCATCTGTTCTGATATACGAAGCGACAGAGGAACCTGTGAAACTAATCGACCATCATATGCATGGAATATTCAAACCGGACTGAAAGCTCGACCGCTATGACTATTTCCAGGAAATATTGGTATGCCTGATGGATTCTCCATTCTGGGAACAGTAATGAAAAGGAATTTACAAATCTTTCAGGCTTTGCAATATGATATGAATAAGGTGATCGAGGTAAATGATCTCAAAGGATGACCTTTGGAGAAAGTTGTTCTTGATCAGTATCATGAGTTTCTACACTATTTAGTAAGATGTTGGCAGATCAACTCCCTCCCAATTAACCAGGCATTGACCATGAAGTCTGTGTGAAGGAAGGCAGAACACCAAAGTGGGGATCTTTATATTCAATGCTGAGGGCTGTGTTAATTGCTCTCTAGGAATGGTGGGAGGAGAATATCTGCAAGGGTTCTATTCACTCATCATTGTCATCATTGGTGGCACCAGGTGTGATTGCAAAGTGATCAGACAGGGAACTTTGATTCTGCATTGAGTATCGAGACATTAATAGTAAGGATAACCTATATCGATCAGCCCTGCCCATCATACTGGTTCCATCGAACCTCTTTGGACAATCTAGCTTATGTAAGAAACCTGATGTTGTTGTTTATTCATACTCTATTCACTCTAGCTAGAGTATGACAGGCCCTGATCCCCCCCTAGGAAACTTGATTATCAGGGAGCATATAATCTATTGCCAGTTAAAGAGGGGGATAAGCATAAGTTAACTTTTCGGACCAGGTATGGCCTTTTCAAACCTTCCGTTATGTTGTTTGGAATAATGAATGCTCCTGCCGACTTCCAAAAATTTATCAATACTGCTATAAGTTAATAACTGTATGATATTGTATCTGCATACTTTGATGACGTTTTGATATAAGGTAATTTGGAAAAGGAACATGTTGAACTCTGTCCATGGGTTGTTCCACACCTTATGGTAGCTGGATTGTATCTGAAGCTAGAGAAATGTGAGTTTCATAAGGACACAGTTGAGTACCTGGGGTAGATAATATCAATGAAGTGCATGTTGATAAATTCACATAGGGATAATTCTGTATGGAATTGGAGACAGGAGAAGAAAACAGCAAACAGAAGGTTGAACAACCTGTTTAAAGTCCAGCTGTTCCTTGGATTTGCAATTAATATAGACAGTTAATCCTTAAGCATTCTGACAAAGCAAAATGATTTCCCAGACTTACGAACAAGGACTCACCCATTGGATGGGATCCAGAACTGCAGTTGTGTTTCGGAAGAATTGTACAGTTACTTTCGACAGCCCTAAATTGTCCATATTGCAATCATGAGAGGGAGGTATCTCTTCCAACTGATTGATCTGATTATGTTTTGTCCGGAGTGTTGTCAAAGCATAACGAAAAATGAGTGCTACACCCTGTCGCATACCATTGAAAATACATACATCGGCAGAATGTACTTGTGATATAGATGATAAGGAGTCGATAATAATTAATAAAGTTCTTAAGGAATGGAGACAGAAGTGGGAAGGGGCAATACACCCCCTTCAGATGATAATGGATCATAAAAACCTTCAGTACTTTATGACAGACAAACTGCCAAATAGACTTCAGGCTTATTGTTCAGAATTTTTGACCCATTTTGATCAAAAAATGGTATACTGACCAGGAAAATCAAATGGAATAGCAGATACCTTGACGAAAGGCCTGGAGACATTTCAGAAAGGGGGGGATGAAAGAATTAAAAATATGGAACAGGTGGTTGTAAAGCAGCAGAACCTAATGGAACAACTCCATTTATTTGCGGATGGTCTGCCAGTGCAGGGCCATCACTCTATTTCCGATATGTTGACAGAGGCTGATGTGACTGTTCCACACCCAGAAAAGCTTGTTGAAGCAATACGAACTAAGGGAAACATGAAAGAGATTACGCTGGGGAAATTTGTGGAGGCTAGTATGCGTATACCTTATTGTGGGAAGTTAGATGTACCAGAAACTGATGAGTTACAGCTGTGATTAATTCAACAGTGTCATTATACAGCATATGTAGAACACCCTGGCCGAGTGAAGATGTTTGATCTTTTGGACCAACATTATTACTGGGGGGAGATGGTATAGCAGGTTGATCAAGATGTACAGAATTGCCATAGTTGCCAAAGTATACTAATCACACCACATTCACCTTTTAGCATCCTCTGATCATTGCCAGTACCAAAGAAACCGTGGGAAGATATTTCGATGGATTTTTTAGTTGAGCTACTGGAATGTGAGGGATTTGATACAATCTAGGTTGTGGTTGATAGACTCTCAAGGATGGAACATTGCATTCTGCGCCATATTAGAATAGTTGCTACTGGGTGGGTTGAGTTGATTTTACGAGAAATGGTACACATTCACCAACTGGTTCAGGATTGAGGACCTCAGTTTGCCTCAGTATTTTGATGGCAGTGGTGTTATTGTTTGGGCATTGAACAAAGGATGTCAATAGCTCTCCACATTCAGACCTACGGAATGGATAAATACGATCATGGAATGGCACCTCTGGAGATTGGTCAACCAACAACAGGAAGACTGTATGAAATGCATACGGATGGCAGAGTTTGCTGCATAGAATGGCATCTCAGAAACACCATACTGTACTTGGATCTTTGCAGTGGAGAGAATGGATCCAGCAATGATATTTTCTGAGGCTCTCGAAGATAGGAGAGATCAACGTTACGTTGATGCACATAGGGTACAGTTGACAACAGAGCAAATCCATAAACACTTGAGAGTAGTGATGGGGAGGAGCCATGGGATCCAGGAACAGCATGTGAATAAGTCACAATTGAAGGTGCAAAACAGTCAAGACAGGTCTAAAGTTTGGTTTGACACTTGCCAGGTGCGAATGACAAGGGTAGTCATGGCAACAGTACCAGACTGTCGCTCTGGGTTTGGATCCAGGTCAGAACCGAACCATTGCCAAATTGGTCGTCCGGCTCATCAATTCACTCAAACCATCAATTTGGGTAAGATTCAATGGTAATCTCCCAATGTGTCTGAAGTGGGCTGGTTGTCAGCAGGTTGTCCTGCGGCTCCATCTGTAGATTTATATAATGCTCTTCTTTTTACTGTTTGATAATACTATCTTATCAAAACTGCTTATTCAACATCCAATAATCACTTTGTGCATGTTTCCAGTTTGCAATATGGATTGTTTTGTAATCCGTGTTTTTCCTGGTAAATTTCGTATTTTTTCCTATGAAGGCGGTCAATAATTCAGTTATGAGCTTGAATATCCGTGTGCTGCATTGATTACCCAATATGCAGGACCAATAATTGTTGACTCTCTGTTGACGCTCATTGTCATGATGGGGTAATGAAGATGTCATGCAGTGTAATGCCTGAAAAGGTCACCAATACTTCATATATGAAGTATTGCCGCAAAGCGACGCTTAGATTACCCAAGATGCAAGACCAAATATCATTGACACTCCATTGACGTTCATTTTCAGGATGGGACAGGAAGCGTGTTGCTATGGTTTTTGCCCCTAAAGGCGGCCAATACCTCATTCATGAATGTCTGCAATCAGTCGCCACTTAGATAACCCATGATGCAAAGCCAAAAATTGTTGACGCTTTGTTGACACTCATATTCAGAATCGGGCAGTGACTGTGTCATGTCCTTTTGCGCCTCGAAAGGCGGGCAATCGGTCAGTTATGCATAACAGCGACAAAATCCGTTTACAATTACCTCACTTCCATGACCAAAAATTGTTGACACGCCATTGACGCTCATTTTCAGAATGGGGCAGTGACCGTGTCACGTCCTCTTTCGCCCATAAAGGCGGCCAATAGGTCAGTTATGCATAACAGTGACAAAATCAGTTTACAATTACCTCACTTACATGACCAAAAATTGTTGACGCTCAATTGACGCTAATTACCAGAATGGGGCAGTGACCGTGTCACTTCCACCTTCGCCTATAAATGCTGCCAATGCTTTTATTATATATAACCACTACAAAATCACTTTTTGATTACCTGACTTTCAAGACCAATAATTGTTGACGCTCCATTGATGCTCATTCTCATCATGGGGTAACAAAAATATCATGTGTTGTATTGCCTGAAATGGCCTCCAGTACTTAGTATATGAATTATTGCCACAAATTGCCATTTAGATAACCCAAAATGCAAAGCCACATATCGTTGACGCTCTGTTGATGCTCATTTTCAAAATGGGGCAGTGACTGTGTCGCTTTCTGTTTTGCCTATAAAGGTTGTCAATAGGTCGGTTATGCGTAATAGTGACTATATCACTTTTGAATATCATCACTTACAAGATCAAAAGTCGTTGATGTTTGGTTGACTCTCATTTTAATGTATCGTCTAGTCGAAATCTGCTGACATCAATAATTGTAGACATAATTATTTGAATGTATTGGTTGCCTTTCTAAATGATGGAGACTCGGCCCATTGGCAAAGCCGAGCCCACTATTATTCTTTCATTGGTCACTCTCATTCTATTCAAATTTATATATCTTGCTGAATTTCACATTTTGCCTGCTATAGATCTGTATATCAACCAATATTGATATGCAACTGCTCACTATTCTCCAATAATAATGCTCTCAGTCAAATTCTTGGTCAAGCAACATATTGAACCTGGTGAAAACATATTGACCCATTCTGTCCTGCGTGTGCTTATTTCAGTTATACCTCTTCATATCCATTGAGGTGACCGTCGCAAAACCCATTTCAGCCTGCTTCTTTGACATCCGTATTGGCCGAATCAATCTGGTAACATTCGGTGCCGTACTCACATCTTGCTGCTCTGGGCCAGCCAGAACCTCGATGCTATTGTGTAGGTCTACATCGGATTCATCGCCCGCCTGCCAGTTGTCTTCGCTCATATCTGTATTTTCCAAGTCACCATTCCAATTGAGCCAATTGTTGGTGTCGGAAATGATTCCAGGTGCACTATCCTCCTTGCTCTCGGCTGCATGATGGTTGATTCTCTTCATTCAGCGGACATTCAATACTTGAGTTGGTTGAGCAGGGATGTTCTTCATAGTCAAAGCTGGTGGCAAAGGTGATCTTTCCGACAATTTACATGCAGCTGCACCATCTTGCTGGAAGTTTAACCAGCATGCACAGACAATCTCTTCAGGATCTGAAATGTACCCTCCGGCTGGCATTTCCTTGTTTTGAGTGTGATATTCCTACTGTGTAGCACAGAGGTTTTGGCTGCCCTACCATATCCACAACAAGTCATGGACCTTGGCCATTCTATGCTATCTTCTCTCTGGCACCTCTCGCTTTGATTGAAAGTCGTTTTCAAGTTCAGTGCTATCCAATGCTGGCTCTTGGCCTGTCGATATCCCATTGTCGGCTTGAGCAAAGAGACTCACAAGTACTGTTTAGCGAAGGGTCTCGCCAGTGGTTGTTGACTGCGTCCAGGCAATAACGTCTCGACCTAGGGAAAAACTGGCCTCCACTCTGACACCATCTGGTATGATAGAGGATATGTCCCATGCCACATTAGAGAGATCGGCATACTTTGAGTGCATTTCTGCTTGATGGCACCACCAGTTAGTGATATCCAGTAACCATAATGAACTGCAAATCTCCATTGTGTCGGGGTGGAAATGATTAAGATTTTGATTGACTTGCCCCCAGTTGTTTAGTGATTCAGACAGTGAGTTCCAATGGAGCCTTACGGCTGACAATAAGTGTGTGGTGTGAATGCTGCGTCCGGGTGTCAATTCAGTGACATTGTTCCGCGATTAGTAATGATCTTCACTGTTGAAGAAATATCATGGATGAAAGGAAGGTTCAGCAGATGCAGATTCCGTTGGGGAGGGGAACAGATTGTTGCTCGGTATGCTGTCGGGTTCAATGATGGACAATTGTCTATGTTTGGCCCAGTATTCATTCTCCACATACTTTAGAAATGCCTCTTGGTATTAGGTGGTATAAGAAGTCTCATTCTCAGCAACGATATCCATTCACTTGTCCCACTTCCTAAACGATCACAACTTCCGGAAAGGATGAAGGATGTGAGCCGAAATGAGAAGTATATCAATCTTTGGAGTAACTTCAGCATAATATTTGGACAGGTTCTGTCGCGCAAACTTCATGGCAAAGAATAGGTCTTTCTTACATCGATTCTTATTCTCAGCTAAAGCAGGCATATCACTATCCCCATGATTGAACATGTCATGGTAGACAGTGATAATGTAATGCAGAGTAACCTGATGCCTTTTCGACATCCACAGTGTCCAGTATCGGAATCGTGTCAAAACTTCCATCACGTATTTAACGTTGGGCCGTCCATCCTGAGTTTTGAATAGTGTCTGGTAATCAGTATATTTTGGATTCTTGAGCCACTCTTGGGTGAATTCTAGCAATTGGTAGGCTCGCTTAACCACCTCTATTGTCAAATTTTATCCAGTTTTCTCATCCATAATTGGTAATACTGCGATTTGTACATTGGGTGTTTGACAGGCAATGCACTCATTTCGATGACCAGGTGTCAGGGTAATCAATACAGCAAGCATTCGCTGCTATATGAAGGTCAGTTGCAGGACTTTCTAAATGTCTTGAAATATGTGCTTTCTTAATTATCTTTGCTCAACCTGGTCTCATGGCCGACACCTTGCTGATTGTAGCATCGCCCTCTTTTCGACGTCTTTGACACTTCCCAATGTCTGGAGATTCATTCTCTCCACATTTCTGATCGCACTCATGGGCTTCCCAAGACTTGCTGTGGCATTTTACACCAAGACTGCTTATGAACACAGCTACAGCAAGCCGAATGACCTGCGCCATGCATGGTATGAGGCTTCTCAATGCAGGCAACTCGGTTCCGGAGGCCACCAGGGTCGATTGTATTGCCTGAGTCATCGGGTAAATTGATGAAGTGTTATCAGTCATGATTCCAAGTAAATGGCCATCAGCAAGTTCAAAACGATGAAGAACTTCCTTCAAATGTATGTTTACCCTTGCTGCAGTATGTTGACCCTTGACCTATTATCCTCAATTAGCTGACTGAATGGGAAAAGAAGTGTCTATCAACCACATCGAAAGTGCGTAGTACCTCTTGCAATTCTTGGTTACAATCCTTATTGTAAGCATTGACCGACGTTATGGCTAATTTGTTCATTGATGTCCACCAGTCTCAAGTTAAAGTAACTTTATTTTTTTTCATGGGAATTGCTTCTTAATTGCATACACTGTCAGTGAGTATTCCCTCCGGCAACTGTTGCCATGGCTGATGGTGGACAGTAGCACGAGCTCACTTCATAATGCATTATATGACCATTATAGCTCTAGGTTGGATATAGCGCTCCATGGAATATGAGCCAAAACATATTCTAACATGAGGTAGCAATTCCAGGTTGCTAGGCAAAATTCGGCAGTTACAAAATCCTTAACTGCCAGTTTAGAGCGTTTTGTCTGTCAACTCAATTAACATAGAAAAGATCTATATGACAAATATGAATTTCCTCTGCAAACTTACAATTGTATTTCCTCAACTTCCTGGTCTCTTCAGTATAGCCAAAGCTGTTTCATCAACTGTTGAACAAGTCAATTCAGTAACTTCCAACTCTGTTAATTTGTTTCACTTTGCAATGTGCGGTTTTGCCAGCAAGTGAGTCCCCATTGAGCTGGTCCCATTATCTCATGGATGGTGAAAGAACTTAATGACAAATGATACATATAATGCTGGGGCTACCGCTCTCTTCAATTCCACAGTGTAAAGATACACGCCAGGAAGGTGCATGTCGTGAATAACTCTGAACAATTGAACACTTCGAGCCCACATTCGTAGAAGTCCACAAAGCATCAAAGATGATTTGTACTGGAAGGTTGCTCAAATCACGAATTAATACACAGTCATTTTTCGACCTCGAACAACAAGGTGCTTATAGGTTTTGAGTCTGACCTGGCAGTATGAATTTGAATGCTGTGTAATTCGACTTGGGGGATGGTCACAAGGTGTGTTAAAGCGAAGTCCAACTCTGAATTTGAATATTGACTCTGAAGTGACAAGAAAGAAAAAAGTAAGACCTGTGAGATATTTCATGCAGTGTTGTGCAGGTAGATACAAGAACATATCAAAGTCATGGACAGTTGAAAACTCAATTAAGGAACGATGCAATGCTGTTCGTTGCTGTGTAGCAGACTGAGCCCCCATGAAAACTGCTGACCCTGTTGACGCATATTTTTTAGAGGTGGTAACCGTATTGTCACTAGCATTTTTGCCTCTAAAGGTGGCCAGTACTCTGCTTATGGATTAGTGTCATTGCACCGCACTTGGATTATCCAAGATGCAAGACCAGAAATTGTTGACGTTTCATTGGCGCACATGTTGAGGAGGTGGTAGTGATATCGTCACTAGCATGTTGCCCATACACAAGGCCAATACTCTGATTATGGAGTAATGTTGTTTCACCGCCCTTGGATTATCCAAGATGCTAGACCAGAAATCGTTGACACTATCTTGATGCTAAGTTTTGGGAGGTGGCTGTGATATCATCACTTGCATTGTTGCCCATACTGGCAGCCAATACTCTGATTATCAATTAATGTCGTTGCACTGCCCTTGGATTATCCAGGATGCAAGACCAAGCATTGTTGATGCTCCATTGACGCTCATCTTGAAGAGGTGGTAGTGATACTGTCACAAGCATTTTTCACCAGAAAGGCGGCCAATACTCTGAGTATGGATTTATGACGTTGCATCGCCCTTGGATGATCCATGATGCCAGAGGAACAATGGTGGTTGCTCCATTGTTGCTCATCTTTAGCAGGTGTTAGCGATATCATCAATAGCATTTTTGCCTATACATGTGGAGAATACTTTGATCCTTGGATAATGTCGTTGCCCACCACTTGGATCATCCACGTTGCAAGACCAAAAATCATTGACGCTCCATTGACGCTCATTCTTAGGTTGTAGCGATTTCGTAACTACTATGTTTGGCTACAAAGGCTGCTATTACTTTGGTAATGGGTATATGTAGTTACCTAGTAGTAGTAATGGTTCCGGGTTGGAACCGACCCGAAGGCCCCGGTCCGGGTTGGGAACCGCCAAGCAACACGACCCAGGTGACTAGCGCCGGGTTGTTACCTGGACCGGACATAAACCCGCGGATTTTTGGCCGGGTCGTACCCGGGCTGCAGTTCCATATTACTGTTCCTGCAACTTTCGCTCCAATTAGGAATAAGTGTTTTAATTGTATCACGACATGATGAATATGTAGATAGCGCAGAATTAACCACTCTTTCACATCACGCTTTCAGATTTGTGATCCGACCAATAGTCGTTGAGTGGCTTTGAAACAACGCACAATTATGGCAAAATTCACTGGTTTTTGATCACAACCAAACGAATATTGGTCGGATAGCAAATCTGAACGTTGCAGGTGTAAGAGCGGCTTATTCTGCATAATCTACGTATTGATGATGTCACAATATGATCAGAACTCAGATACTTAATTGGAGTGAAAATTTTGAGGTTGTAATGCCGGGTTTTTGGTGGTTAAACTGGCCCAATTGCAACGGTCCGGGTCTTCATGTGGTTAGACCCGTTGAAACGGTTCGGTTCCAGTTCCAACCCTGACCTGGAACTGACCTAGCGGGTTGGAACCGTTGCTAACACTATAGTCACCCAGCCACTGGATTGTTGAAGATGAAAAATCGAGAATCGTGGAGGATCCGGTGAGGTTCAATACTTGGATGGGGCAACAAGTGTGTGGATGGCGTTTTCAGGTATAAATGCGACCAATACTTTCACTTTGGCAGGATGTGACAATGCAGTCTGTTGATTGCAGAAAGCGAAAGACTCTCAATCGTTGACGCTTCGTTGACCCTCACCTTATACACACCCTAACAGTCATTCTGTGCTCAATAATTGGATGCAAAATTCATATAGCCATTATTGACAACTAATATATTGTGTCTAGGTATAATCATTTTCATCCAAAAACTTACTGGCCTCGCAATGTCTGATCTACCACAATACTCGTTACCTGAGCGATCAAAGACTTAGCCCTATCACATCCCAGTGCTTTCGGGCAGCAATTTACGGCAAGTAGATGCATTCACTAGTCATTGATTAATATAGCCTGACTTCCTCACCATTCTTGATCCGGCTCCATCCCTTGGATTTCCACAACCTAGCAAATTCAATTTTCAACATCTCGACGCTGTGCACCAGGTCTGAGTGAACAGTGATGCAGTTGGACCCATGGATGAATGCAGCATGAGGGTAGCCAATCATACTGGTTTGAATAGCGCTCTGACCACTCCTTTCCATGACTCGTATGACATCACTGACTAAAATTTTTCCTGTAAACTTTTTCACCGATTTAAGTTTTGCTTTGTCACTTACTAGTGACTGGCAAATCGATGTCAAGTTTGTTGGTCGTCTATTAACCGGATTAGGAGTCAAGAACTGTCGCATGGCTCATATCACCCTTGCACATGGACAGAAGAATTATCATGTCTCATATTCTGGTCACTGAAATCAAGGAAAAGCTGACACATAGCAAAGTAGGTACATGGATTGCATTTCAACGAGATATCACGTCAAACATAGAAATTTGAATATCTATTGCTCCAGCCACGCAGGTGCCATTGCCATTTCCTCGTCCGAATACGGATTTTATATGGTAATTAGCAAGGGAAATAATATGCCGGGGTGGAAGCGTATGCGATCAACATGCATCGCTTTGTGTATTGGTGACGAATCGGGCACCCCACCAGGCATGAGAGATGCTTTTCATTTGTAAGACTGTGGATTCCCAGATCAAAGTTTCATTTGACAACATCCTCATTGAGAAGTCTCTTGCGGGATTTGTGATATCCCTGGAACGATCTCAAGAGGCTCCATCTTCTCTGCAAATGTTGTCAGTGCAGGTACGGCTGTTACATAGTCCATTTGCCGCTTGAAGACTGCCGGAACCCTCAATTCGGCCGTCCCATACATCTTATCTCTTTCACAATGATTGTTGGCTGCGTCCCTGCAGCCTGGTTGTGTGAATTTGTCAAGCTTCATCTGCTTCTGCCAAAATCTTTCCACGTGCTGCTGTACTGTGTTCGAGATTTTCCCCATCACCCAGCCTGGTTCGTGATCTTCGCTTGACTTGCGCAGCGCTGTATCCTCACCATCTTCCTCGTCTTCTCCGTCCTATCCGTCGTCGGATCCTGCATTATCGCTTTGAACCTCTCCGACAGCATTGAACATCTCCCCATATGTTGTCTCAGGCTTTCTGGATTTCAATCCTGCGTTTTCAGCATGTCTCATATTTTCCTGCTCCTCCATAATTGCTGTCTCTGCGTCTTCAACTAGCTTTTTGCTCCAGCGGTTTCTCTCTCCATATAATCGTTGATCAATTGCTCTGAATCTGGTTTCCTCAACAAGTGCATTCATTGACTGTACCCCGCCGCAAGTTTCTTTTTGCATCATAAGCTGGGCAATGCCCCAATCGGTCGGACTTTGTCTGCCTCCAAGCCGCTCTTACCTTTATTCGCCCAATGTTGTTGTCATGTGGAGTGTTTGGTCAATTTGACATATTTGCCTGACAGAAGTGGGGAAAAGTTCAATTTCACAGAATTGACCATAGTATTTTGTGTTGACTTTGTTGTTGGGCAAGATATTGAATGATGCAAGGTATGGACGATTCGGAGGCAAGTTGCATCTTTTATGTCAAGGATGGTATGTTTGATCAACAGGCACTCAGCAGAATCTGCATTTTGACTGTCACTAAATCTGGAATTGTTATGCTAACCATTCAATATGACTTGGTTTTTAGTGTCTGTTTCATGGATAATCCTGGGGATTTATTGAGACAAACATCACCAGATGTCATTACCAGGGAAGGATTTGTTGTTTACATCGGACAAACACATGATTTCCACTGTCGTTAATGTCTGTATATCCCTGTAAACACCAGCTGAGCATCAGACTGACATACTGCAAATTGCGGGATGGTTTGAAACCCCTGCACCGTGCAGATGTACGCAGCAGGATTCATCATGAGTAGAACGTGGAAGTTGGCTGTTACTCATTCCATTTGGACTCAAAGAATACGATATAGTCCTCAGGACTTCCCACTTCTTTTCGTTATCATCTTCCACTCCTTTTCCACTCCAGCAAATTAAGGCTACACAAAGACTTCAGCCAGGTGAGAGCGGATCCGAATGGAACAAAATGAGAGACTCTTCATCCAATACATCACTTGCTGGGACACTGCAACAATGCAGACACCAATCAGTGCACCATGACGATGCCAATGCAGCCACCCCAAATATGACTCTGGACGCACATATAACAACGGATGGTAAAACCTGAAGCAACAAGGATATGACCCAGCATGCAATTGAATGTGAGAAATTTCATGGGGCAGTAGATAGCCGTCTAATAACCGTATAACATACGGCGGGTATACGTACAAAGCTACGTGTCCAATGGATAGCAGCCTATAATGGGAAACCTCCAAGGTTGACCAAGGCATTTGTCTGTACAGTCCACAAAATTGAACATCTTGATGTTAACAGCTCACCGATCATCGAGGACAAATTTCGTGATAAGCATCCTCAGAAGTGAACCAAACAGGCATCAAACTCTATAGAGGAGGCTACAGAAGCAAATATGGTAGAGGTAATAGGGGAATCTTATTTTTAGAAACAAATAATTTCTTGTAGGTTGTCAATGTGTCTGCCACTATGGCAAGGCAAGTAGTTCGGGTACAGCTAGAACAGTCGGACATGCGGCTGATATTGAGCATGGCCAAAATGGCCAATGGAGGGTTATCGCACATGCCAATAGAGCAAACGTGACACCGAATCAAGCAACCTTACACCGAAGTACGTGATCAGAAGAAGCAGGGCGTTGGATTTGCTAGACATAGCAAGGTAAAGGTCATGATAGAATGACAACCAGCTATGCTGCTGGAAAATCACACAAACGGATGCCTGCCTTCCCAAAATGGCACAAGAATGAATCCGCAGACACGCGGGAGGCGCAATGTAATGGCTGCCCCTCAACCTGACCTATGCCGAAAGGAGATACTAAAACTGACCCCATGTCCGCCCAGAACACCACCTGCACCACCCGGTGACAATCAGGGAGCTCAAAGTCCCCAATCGGCAGGTTGCCTCCCGGATATTCCTATATACATGATCCGTCTCTGGTCGTTCATTTTTTGAATCTTGATGTATATGCCAATGATAGCAAGCACGATAAAGATTTCATTTCTGATTTGCTGACTGATGAAGGAACATCCACTGGTTGGTATACTCTCTGCTGTGTGGCAATGCAGCTAACATTCATGTTGCAGACGACAGTAGCCTAGAAAGCGAACGTGCAGGTGGAGGCGATCATTGATCGAAAGGAATGGGACTTTTGAATGTATCATTATCTACCATTAGCACACACTTTAACGTATATTTTGAAGGATATATTATATGGACTATTAAAGAACAATGTAGTGATAAAGGGGAAAGTAGATGAAAACGATAGAATGGCTGCAAAAACACCATTAGTAATACTCTATGGCAAATTGAATTCTGGCATAGATTATCAGTAATGTAGTGCACACTTTAACATATATTGTAGGAATATATTTATACGGATTATTAAAGAACAATTTGGTCATAACGGAGAAAGTACATGAAGATGACAGAATGGTTGCCAAAACACCTTAATGATATACTGTGCCAAATCAAACGATTGCACATAGCAGATACACCTCTCGCAAAATGTGAATGAATGGATTGTCAATGATTTTTGGACTTGTAAATCAGGTGGTTAGTAAGAGACTTGGTTGCTCTGAAACATAATGATAGTATTGGCAGCCTTTATGTGCAAAAACGGTAGCAACAACATTGCTACTATCTGCAAGAAATGAGCATCAACGGAGCGTCAATGATTGTTGGACCTGTCAGTCAGGTAATTAAGAAGTGATTTGATAGTGGTTATACATAATGAAAGTATTGGCCACCTTTATAAGCAAAAGAGAAAGCGACACACTCCCTGCCACATTCTGAAAATCAGCATCAATGGAGCGTCAACGTTTTTTGGTTTTGCATCTTGAGCAATCTATGTGGCACTTGATCGCACACATCTATACACAAAGTGTTGGCAGCCTGTATAGGTAGTTAAGCTAGAATTATTTCCACAACAGCCTGCCGGACAGTAACAACTCATTTCATTTACAAAGCTGCAACTAAGTGTTCATTAGTGTTTTAGCCTACAAAAGCAGTCAAAATGTCATATAGAGACAATAACGGCCATATCAGGCTTTGATTAACCATGATGCAAGGCCACAAATCATTGACACTTCGTTGACAATCATTTTTAGAAGATTCTAGCGATGTCTTCACTAGCACGTTTGCCCATAATGGCGGCCAATACATTCATTATGCATCACATTGACCAAGTCTCTTATTAATTACTTCACGTACATGACCAAATATCATTGACGCTCTGTTGACGCTTATTTTCGGAGCGGGGGAGGGAGCATGTCGCTTCATCACTTCCCTATAACGGCTGCCAACACTTCATTTAGGAATGTCTGCAACCAATTGCCACCGAGATTACCCAAGATGTAAGACGAAAAATCGATTGTGCTCCATTGACACTCATTTCCACGATGGGGTAGGGAACGTGTCTCTCTTTGATTCAAATATAAAGGCAGCCAACGCATCCACAAAAGATAATGCCATACCAAAGTAAATATTTTGTGATTATTAGTAGGATATCTGAATGCGACCATAAATAGAACAACCCAAAACACAGAACCGGAGATTGGAACTGACAGGTCTAGCCCAAGTCGGCAAAATCTGAGAGTTCAAGGGTATGGGTACGGTTTTCGCCCCCCAAGCAACACCGGGTCAGGTATTTAGACAGGTTATGGACCAAACTGAACCATTTCAGCGGTCCAAACCCAGACCACTGGCAGGTTACCCGGACCGATGGCTAACACTGGACAAGAGCACCATGTATGTTGGATTAGTAACACCTTTGGCCTTTGGTTGTGACTCAACAGATATTTCCTTGCACATATGAGTTGGACCTTCCATCGTTGATCCGAGTTTACCGAGTGGAGCATGCATCATTGTTAGGTTCTCTAGGGGACAGCATCAATGAAATGTATTTCAGTCACTGGGAGCCTCCAGGAGTGTCTGAGAGGATGTGGAGGTTAAACTTAGAAGCATCAATTTCAGGAGGGAATCAGATCATAGGAGGGTAATGTGGCCGGCCTTTAGAGTATGTGGCATCTCGGATGACTGGTACAGGAGTTCCACGGAAGTGATTCTGATATGGTTTGGAACACATTGGCGCACCGGAGAGAACATTGGTTTCACCTGGCAGTGTTCCTGCACTAATGTGGGAATAACATATACGCTCTGAGATATGGCTGGGTTCTTATGGGTATTCATTCGGATGACTGCAGGAATCACCCGAAACTCCCCAGAGGAACACAAGTAATCGATCTCTGTCAACAGCAAATATGATGCATTGGATAATGTTCATTATCAATTCTGAATCATACTAGCTATCATATTCCTCAACATTTCATTTTTTGCCTCAGTACATTAACAAACCAAGGAAAAAGATGAGTGATTCAAACATAAATGCAGGTACACCTAAACAATAACCCAACTAAGCGATCGAATCATATCAATCTGACATGTTGTCAATGTCATCCAGTACTTCTCCCATCCCACCGGGCTGACAATAGCAGGAACACACAATTCATTGACAGCACAAGGAAGATGGGGCCGCTCCGTGTATTTGCTGATTATTCGCACCTGGTGAGTGAAAGAAATTGAATTCCAACCTCGTTTGGCTCGATTTGTGATATCTAACA
>Ga0307512_10002840_pt1 | contig 21068 bp, 24 predicted proteins | sample 14_EM_MG_FD_200267 | JGI IMG/M metagenome (GOLD analysis project Ga0307512, IMG submission 200267) | Populus trichocarpa ectomycorrhiza microbial communities from riparian zone in the Pacific Northwest, United States - 14_EM | ecosystem: Host-associated > Plants > Roots > Unclassified | place...
TTATCGCGAGTACCATCATGCAGTACTTGGCCAGAACCCAGTGTTACGATCGCCTTCTGCGCCTTGTCCTAACACTGGCACCATTTGAAGGCCTGATCTATGAGGCACGCACCTTTTCTCCCAAGTGGCAACTTGGACGAGGTACTCAGGGATGTCACATGGTGTGTTCGAAGGGCGCGAAACAGGAAGGTTGTACTGTATCAAGGGTGAAAAATATAGGTATGTTGGCAGATTTTCTCCGTGCCTCCGTACACTGGCGTAGTACCGAATGGCGCGACAAAGTCACAAAGGGAAAGGGTGCTGCAGTGATGCTTCCCTGACAGCTAACTAGACGTCACCAACCATGTATGAAGTCTAGATCTGGTATGCGCGTCTTTCAATCCCGAGTTTTCCTTTCCGTAAGCACCTTGGACACAGTCACACGCATCATCAAAAGAGCGCAGAATTTCGAGAAGTCACCGGCGGATGCAACACTTCTGCATCCCAGCCGAGACCGGTTCTGATTGCAACGAGGGGGAAGAGTCGTGGGGTGGGAGTTCTTTGGCCTTCCCCAATTTGTGTGTTACAGTACTCATTGTATCCCTTCTATTAATTTCCAGACCTAGGTAGGCCGCTACGTGTCCTCCGTTTGTCGATTCGTCTGACATCCCATAATACCCTTTCTATTTCTGGCTGATTTGCGACCTCACCGGCCTCACCCCCACCCGCTGTGACATGCATGACATCATGATCACTCGTCCAGTGTGCGTTTCTCTTCAAATTGTTTTGATTTCGGCCCCCCAGTATTTGACGTGTCCTGCGATGACGTCATGATAACTTAGCGCCTGCTCCTGCTCCACTGACTTGTGTATCCAAGTCTAGCGAAAAAACCGAACGCGTGTAAGAATATTGCGGCGCACGGACGCCCTCGTGCGTTACTACCGATCAACGCATGTTTCAGTGGCCACGTGGTCTGTATGAGGTCGAGTCCGTGTCATCTTGGTCTATGCGAGCTTCGAAGTGCCCACGTGTTCCGTTCCGAACTCACTTCCGACAGTGCTTGTTCGAGAAGCTAGAAAAGATGTTTCAGAGAGTGTGCGAAGACTACTGGGGAACCTCAGTGATGCTGGAAGAACAGGGATGTCCTCCGGGGAGCAACTTCGTGCAGCCGTTCACACTAACATAACATTTCGATATTCTGCATCCAAGCACTGAAGTGTGGGATATGTACGAATGTATTTCATCCTGCTATTACATAGTTTTGTGCCAGGCACGAGAACGGGTTCTGGCCCCAGACTCTGTGGTACCGAGTCGGGTTGAGAGTACAAATCTTCGTCATTCCTGAAGACCACATATATCCGTAATCCTACTGTACACGCTTATTCGCGCGTCCAAGCGCCTTATCTATCTCAACGTGACCAATTCTGAAGCGGCGAATGTGAGGACCAATAATCAACGCGATGTGTGCGAAACTGTTACTTACCCTCGGCGGAGGTTGGGTGGATAGCGACTGTGTCGTCAAAGTCGCGCTTCGTCGCTGCATATGGGACATACCATTATCATCAGGAAATCTGAAACGGCACATTGTTTTACTCACCGCCCATTTTAACAGCTGTGGCAAAGCCCTGAAGCAGCTCGTCGCTCCCCATGCCGATGATGTGAACACCGACGACGCGCTCTTCTGGCCCGACGCACACGAGTTTGAACATAGATGGCTCCTTGTGCTCGGTAGGGATCATGGAGAAGTAGAGAGCACGGAACGACGATTTGTCTACGAGAAGTTGAGTTAGCAGGAGTCACGTGCATAGATAGATAAGCACGAACAGATCTTGACAGCATCTCCATACTTCTCGCGCGCTTGAGGCTCAGTGAGGCCAACAGTCCCAAGTGGGGGATGGCTAGGTTCCGACATTGATCAGTAAGAGGGCAGCTGCAGCAGAGTAGTATAGAAGACCCACGAGAAGACAACTGTTGGGATGTTGTTGTAGTCGAGTTTGTCGTTCTTGAACTTCTCTCCACCGTAGAGCCTGTTAGAAAGCCGTCTTCCGGCCGCGATGGCGACTGGTGTAAGAAGTGCTTTGCCTTGCACGTCACCAATCGAAAAGATGCCTTTAACGTTCGTCTCTTGCCACTCATCGACGACAACATCGCCCTTGTCATCAAGCTTGACGCCGATGTCCTCGAGACCAAGGTCCCGGGTATTTGCCTGGCGACCGATTGCCCAAAGGACCGTATCTACCTCGATGGTCTTGCCAGAGTTGAGATGGACGGTGAGGGGTCCACCACGTGCACCTTCGACCTTGACCACCTTGCTATTCCCGTGAAAATGGACGCCAGTGTGCTCCATCCATGGTAAGAGCGCGTTCTGGATGTCAGGGTCAAACGTGCGAAGGACCTTGTCGTAACGAGCGATAAGGTGTGCCTCCGAGCCCAGCGTATTCAATACACCTGTCAGTTCAACCGCGATATAGCCCGCGCCGACTACCGCAACGCGCTTGGGCTGATCCTCGAGGGCAAAGAACCCATCCGAGTCAATACCAAGCGACGCGCCAGGTATCTGTTCATCCGAAGGGATGACCGGATGGCCACCCGTGGCGATGACGACCTTATCAGTATTAATGGTATACTTGGTGTCGTCGTTTTTTCGAATCTCGATCGTATTCGGTGATGTGAGCTTGGCATGACCAGCGTGGTACGAGACACCTTCCGTAGTGATATTCTTGTCATATATTCCGTTTAGGAAGCGGATGTACGCGTCACGCTGGGGCTTGAAAGTGGCCCAGGTGAACTTGGGTTGGTCCTGGGGCATGTTGAAATGGTAACCATTGGAAGCATGGCGTAGCTTGTCTGCGAGATCTGCAGCATGCCACATGATCTTCAAATATCTCAACGAGATGAAGGTTTGAAGCCTTGACAAAACTCACCTTCTTTGGCACACAGCCTTGCGCGAGATGTATTATAAGCGTGTGCAATCCACTGGAGGACAGACACTCACCAACGTTCACGCAAGTACCGCCTAGTTTTCCCGATTCCTCTATGATTGCTGTCTTGGCGCCATGGAGCGAGGCACGGCGCTATGTATGTTGCGGTAAGATCTGGACATGACGACACATCACACGTGGCTCACCGAACCGGCTGAGCCTCCGCTACCGCCACCGATAAAGACGATGTCATACTTTTCGCCTTCGATCGGTTTTTCTATAGGGGGCATCCTCGTAACCGAGTTATGACCAAAGGCTCTGTAAATCTTGAAGGAGGAGGACAAGACAGAGTGGGCACATGACCTATGACGACAGCAACGTCACATACCTGAGCGAGTCTACGGGCGGGAGTGGAGAGGCTCTGAGAGCGGAGGAGTGGCGAGTTGGAAGATATGGTGAACGCCAGGGCTTTAAAAGGGGACTTTGCTTTCTAATGGGTGTGTGATCGGCCAAGTCTGGCAATCCTTGCGTGCAGCAATTCATAATCCAGGACGCGGTGGTCACGTGTACAGGACGCGTCTTGGTAATGACTTTAGTCATCGATTATTGACCAATCCCAATCCGAAGGCTAGATGTTGGATGCTGACAACCCTCTCCACCAGCACCCTCGTCATATGCCGCATCAAGAAAATATAACGCCACCGCAAGTACTCTCTCAAGCCTTAAAGTGAACGCATGTCGTGCTCACTCGATCCGCATCATACCTGCCACGTACTATCACGGTTAGGTTATCGGTCCATCATGATAATGATCTCATCCCGCTTGCCTCAAGGCTCAAAATCATATTGGGCTCATGACGTCTCTCATGTTTATACCCATTTAAAAAAAGCAATAGTTCATTCAAATACGCTGATCCACGTAGCCTCTAGTCGCCACCCGCACGCCCTATGCTGAGGTCAGAAGTATCGGATTTCTTGAACTTGCACTTTACAGTACTTTACTGGTTGGGTTGCTCCCCGCGCGAATGGAGACCGCTGTTCGAAAGCTTTCGTACTTGCGGTGCGTGTAATCTGAGTTTACACGTGGCTTTTCGTCAAGCGCCGAGAGGCGTCATCCCCAATTGACCTATTTGCGAATTAACCTTGTAATACCTGAGTTAATAGCACGACCGCGGGGGTGTGTGTACGCCTTTGAGCATCGTAGCTAGGCCCATCATAGCTGGGTTTGGGGACATTTAACCGTGACATCCAGTACAATTTTACCCTCCGGGTCCCTTCACAAGGAAGCCGTTTCGCTGCGCGGGACCACCATTCGATAAATCACTCGGCTCAAACTACGTTTCAACCTGGGACCCACGTACGGAATGTTGACCGTTTTGGTCCATTCTCCCGCTCACAGCAGCTTGATTCAGTATTCTACACAGGTCTCATAGAACGGGACCTCCCTCTCGGGAGTTGGTGAAAACGTCGATAACGGATAACCCACCCCACTCCGCCGTTCTCGAAGGTTGAAGGCATTAATCATCCAAAGGGTATTCCCCTTTATACCAGTCACTGTGTTTGGCAGAAGGTTGCTTGACTTCCATGCCACATTGGAATCATCCATCCAAGTCATAATGTGCCTAGAACCCCAATCGAAGTTCCCCCCCCCTCCTGCCACATAAAGAAGTGATGCGCAGGGCTTGCAGCAACTACTGTACATGAGAAAAGGGGTCATAGACGCTTGATACAGGCAGTGCTTTGGTTGGACCTGAGGCCTTGTCTCAACAAGCGATACGGGTTCCAGACCCGACGCCTCTTTTTGTCTAATAGCTCTGGGTCTGGACAAGACATCAGGTCCAGATTGCTCCTTTCAGTGGCACCGGGCGGCTATGATATTCCATCCGGAGATGCCAAACCTAAATTGCTGCTTTTGCGGAAAAGAGTTGGCACCTAGATTATTTGCGCGCGGCCGAGAGGAAGCTCTTATTCGCATCTGTGTTGTCGGTTTTACGTTCTAACGTGCGTCGCGTTTCCAGGATTCTGTCTCGTCCTCCCGTCTCTATATATGTATGACACACGCAGAGTCGAAAACGAATTTCGCCGGATTGTGAGTAATCAGCACGAGGTAAGATGATCTTTTGTCGATGGATCGATGGGGACGCGGGTGTGTGACAACAGCAGGATATTCTATTTACCCGTTACATTCTTCTCTGGAAAATCGACGCGCGAAAATTGCTATCATGAGGAGCATGCGCGGGGACTGTCAAAAGACCTACCACTGCGGCTGTGGCACACAGCACAGCCTCACCAGCCACATACAAAATCCGTATGTTACACGTGGTCTTCCCCCTATCCCCACACCACGCCGATAGAAACAATCGTTGCGTAGTTAGAAAACGTGCGTACGACGCCCTGACAGTGTTGCACGCCACGCTCTCCCACATACAACATGCTCAACACTCACACACGGACAGAGCGGTTGTTGGGCAGGCGTGCGGGACCTCGGGCACTGCTCGCCCCTGCCAAGCCGTTTCATGCCAACGCTTTTGGAATTTTCGCGGAAGCAAGCCATAGATGAGATAAAAATAAATAATAAATAAATAGAATAAACACTTTGCCACACCCGGCAGTGTTTGACTGAGCGAGGGTTGATGGAACTCGCCTACTGCACGACGCTCAGGATTTGGCGTTGCCGCTGGGCGTCCCGTGGACTTTTATGGATGCGAATTTGCAAGGATCAACACAAGTATGATCTGCAGCCGTCAACGTTACCATCACCGTCGCCCTACGGGCCCCGGGGGAAGAAGAAACCCTAGCTAGCTTCGAACGAACGGCGGAGGACGACGCTCGGGCGCTCCCGTCGGATCCAACGGGGCAAACCCGCCACCTCGCCATCTCCATACAGCACAGAACAATCATGCAAAGGTGAGAAGCGATAACCATACGAGGATACTACAGTAGTAATACCAACCCTCGAGAGACGTAATTATGAATGAATTCCGGAGAGACCAGCCCCCTGTGGCGATACGAATGGGGGTGGCCGTGACGGCTCCGAATCTGTAGTTTGCTATATTATGGTGGAAATGAATGAATGGGCCCACCACCCCAAATATCACCCTGATATTCTTCCTTATCGTAGAAGCGGGGGCGAAAAGACGGCCCATCATTAAACCATGCAGGTTGGCAAGGGCGCTTTTGTTTCTCGCATCGCATCAGTAGTCTTTGACGGCTGTTTCTGCCAAGAAGTGATCACCCCCGTTCTACTGTCATACCATACCTACTGCTGCTGTACTGTACACCTAAAACCCGCCCACACACCTGACGGAAGCAGTGGGCTGGACCGCGGGACCATGACAATCGCTCGTCGACAAGGTGGGGTCTGGCCAGTCTCTCTCGGCAAGACTCCAAGTGGTAGAGTTGACCGGTTGACCAACAGAGATTTGACACATCTCTCGCACAGTCCATGAGTTTTCATTCTGCATTCTGCACTGTAGGAGTTAAGGGGATGATACAAGGCACATTGGATTCAAGTCACGCTCAGAGATTTGACACATTTCTCGCAAACCATCATGAGTTTTCATCCTGCATCCTGCACCGTGGTTAAGGGGACGATACAAGGCACATTAAATTAATGTCACGGCTCTAGTTCTTCCGCCACTCCCTCCGAAACGAACAAAAGGAACATGTGAAACGATGCTGTGCGTTGTTCCAAAGCACAGTTTCAGAGGTCCCCGCAATGTCTTGGCAGCCGCGCAAATCGCACTTGGGTTCGGCTGCTTCTCGGAAATTTGGCACCTGTCGCTTTCCGGAATGCAGCATAGCGAGCACCAGGACGCCCAAAGGCTAGCGCGCGGCGCGACAGTAATGACGATCGAGACTTCAACGCCCACTGTTCGTGACCTGGTCACCTGGTGACCGAGAAGAAAAAGAAGGAAAATGAAAAACTTCCATCACATGTGATTGGCAGTTTCGCTCGCCTAAGTTACCCCTCGAAAGGCGCGCACGGCGAAGGCTGGAAGTCGTGGGGAAAGGTCCCGCCCGACCACATCGCGCCCTCGCGATAGCCGACACCAACATGACAAATGAGGAACGCACAGCCGTTTTTCGCCGATGGCGCCAACTGGGGCCATCACCTTGCCAAGCCCAGCTCCAAGCCAAGGTACAAAAAAATGCCGTACGGATGTGCGCGGCTCCCCACATTCCAAGCGAACGATCACTGTCAAGCCAGCGCAAAACGCGGGCTGGGCGTGTGAACGTGGAGTTGCGTTTAATTTGCCAATTCCGGCCCCTGGCACGCAGTTAGGCGTAGTCGAGGTGGGGCGACTAAAGTGCGATTGCAAAGATTCGAATGCGGGGCTTCTGCCACTGAGCAGGTTGTGGGCAGCGCAACAACGATAGCAGCTGTGCCTCCAGCGGCAATTCGCACATTCTCGAGCGTCTCTGATGGAGAGCGCCGGCACCATCAACGATCCGGATAAGAGTGGGGTGGTGACGAGGGGGTGACACCACCGACGTGATCCCACGTTCAGTACGGAGTAGCCTAAATTGGGGGAAGCCAAAAGCAACGTCCTTGGGAAGTCCGAGCTCTCCCAGTCAGTCCGCTGAACGCGCTCGGAGAAGAGTGGAGTGAGGCTGTGCCCAAACAAGAAAAGACCCAGGACACCCTGTATAGTATCCGGATTAGAACAGTAAGCTCCATCGATCGACCTCTGCATGATTGATCACTACTCATAATAGGAGCGGGAGTCATAGGGCGCTTGCAGTTTGGCTGTGCCCCACGGGGACCTTGCGATAGACGCTCCGGCCTTGACACGGCCATCTTTCGGTCAACCCAACAACGATGAGAGGTGGGAGAGGGATGGAAGGAAGAACCGGAATGGGTATGATCTGGCATAAACAGCACCCACGCACCGTGACATGTTGGACGTGGGGCGTGAGACGGTTACTACAGTGCCAGAAATAATCGCATCGTGCGAGATGAGCAAGCGCAACAATGATAGAAGGAAGAGACAGACGAATGCAGGTGATGGTTCCCAACTGGTATGTTTGCACATATGTACTTGGATGAGAATAGGGATGTCAGACAAGCCGCGTTCTTGGTGGGTCTTCTCTCCTTCGAAGGAGAAGGGGGCACAGTGACGCAATTCGAAACAAAACCCGCGCTCGAATAACCCACCTCAAAACAGTCATCTGTTTGTTCAGGTCTTGCGCTCGACATAGGGGTTGCGCTGCCGGCACGCCACAGTATTTCCATGGCTAGGAAGGAGTTCTAGGCGTCGTAATGCCGTACGCAAACTCCATACGCACCCAGTCGCATAATGCTGTGCCATCAGTCTCTTCACGTGTTTGGGCGTGCAGGAAGGTGATGCGGACAGACAGGTGATGAAAGCTCGATGAAGCTCAATGAGGTCATGACTCCGTCCCAAGTTTGGGAGTTAAGGTGCGGGATGCGCACGAAAACACGAAGATAAGCGCCGATCCTGTTGTGACGCCTTGATGGCCGTGGGCCGTGGGCACAGATGTCATCATAGAAGTGACCGGCGAGACCAAACATGCGGGTAGCTCGACGCCTAGTACCCCCCAGGTAAGCACATAAGGATGAAACAATCGTAGCGTCGAAACATAAGGGATTTCGTCGCAGATGAGACTCGGTCATCTCATCCACGAGGTCAGGCAGGATATGAGTGGGTTGCATGGGAAAGGAACCGGGGGGAAGCCAATGCAAGATGATATGAATGAAGCTGCGTGAGTCGGCTGGACCCGAGGAGAAGATGATGCGTGATGCCTGCCTGTTGCAGTAGAAAGATAAGGACCTCCAGCAATTGAAAGTGGCAGAAATGTTTTGGTTAAGACGCCGGCTTCCATGACTCGACCGCACTAACTTGAAGCGTGGGCTCGGACTCGGACTCGGATTGCGCGGTTGTCCGACACGCGTCGAGGCGGCAACTACCGATATACCGTAAAAGAATTAAAAGTTAGCGCGAGAAGATTTGACAGACTCATCCTTCATACAAATTTTACTTCTACGGGTTGCGAGATTGGAATCACGAACCACACGACGCCGACGCCTAACGTAACCCGTAACAGAGTCGGCACCGCCAGTTCTTGTCAGCTCTATTACATTAAGCTTATTCATCGCTTCCATGACGCACGTTCACAGAGAGCTACCTTTCTTTTCTTAGGACTTGGGCATTGTGCTCGAGTGGCGACGATAGGTGGACATTCCCATTTTACGTTGCGCTAACCCCGACGGGGTCGGAAGAATACAGACAAGCGACACCGAGCACCGGAGGCGAGCAAATATCCATAAAGCAGTTACAGTAAGTCCACCTCGAACAGGCTGGCTCTGCTTCAGTTGGCTAGCACCGGGACCATCAGGCACGGCACGTTCGCAAGTGCTCCACCTCTCCTCCGATAGGCCGCACCTCTGGCACCTCTGCAGACAATGCGATACTGTTGAGAGGCTCGCTTTCTATTTGCGTTATGTGTGAAAGTCGAATATGGGTTAGGAAGTTCTTGTCTGGCACCATAAGGTTTTGCGCGAGAGAACGGGTGGCACGCCATCAGCAGAGCGTCTTGGAATCAGAGATAAGGCAACTGCAAATCCTGAACTGCCTGAACTTTCGCCAGGCATGTCACCAGTCACAACATGTGCCAAATAGTAAAACCCTAGACCCAATGATGTTCTCCCATCACTCACATCATTTCTACGGCGCTGAGGGCTTACTTCAGTTGTATGCCATACTGTATTGAGATTGATAACCGCGTTACCCCATCTCATGGGCTAACACTTGCAGGCGGAAGACAAACGTAATACACATGACCAACACCACAAAGCATCCCATACCCTTACTGCAAACCTCGCGTGAGATATCCCATCTCCAGTGGGGGACGGATGTCGTGCTGTTTACAAGAAGGATCATGTGGTGGAGAATGTCCCGGATAAGCCCTGACGAGCCTCTGACATGAACAGAGGGGCAACTCGGCAGTGTAACCATTACGCGTTTTCGGTTTTCGGCAGCATTCGCCCGTCGTTCTGAATCGAAAAAAAATGATATAAGAGGAAATCATGACCATCAATGCCAAGAGAACGTGTCGATTGGCATCCGTGGAGTGGTACCCCCAGTGGAGCGCATTGTAGGAAAGCAACCGATACGCTCACTAGTACAAGGTTAAGATAGCATGTATCGAAGGAAGAGATGTTTGATTGGGAAAGTTCTATAGATTTTCGATGGGCTCAGATGATCTCATAAGACTCACCATCACCAGACGTTGGCGCTTTGGAGACACAATCAATCAGGTGTTTGGCGCACGTGAGAGTTGATTCCGGAGACTGCTGTGGGGTACTGTAGGTCACGTAGCAGTTGAGACAGATCTAGGTTTGCCCGATCATGCCAGGATCCGGTGTAAGACACAGATGGATGGGTGAGGTGGTATTGATACTTAAGATGCAGAAATTGAAAGTGGCAGAGGGCAACACACTGCAGGAAGGAAGGTGTTGGAGATAAGCGATAGCTAGACCGAAGGGTGACGAGAATGAATGGACGCTCATGCAGGAGCGAAAAGGTCTCGGTCATATGGAATGGAATGAATATTTGATTTGGCCGGATCGCGATAAGGGTGACATTTGCCATTGAAATAGCCGAGACGGGGAGAGCCGGGATGGTGGTGAAAGGAAGGCGAACCGTTTCATGACTCATTCCAAACAGGGCGGACAGGCATCAAAACGGGTAGGGAAATCGCAAAAAGAGTGGGAGAGAACGATCGGGAAACAAGGGTGTCCGGGGTGCCCCAGCACTTTAGGCCTGAAATATTCGAATATAATCCCAATCCCACAAGGCAACCGTCGCCGCAATACTGTATTAATACGATCTCCTGCCCCCGAGCTCTAACTCTTCCTCCCCTCCCCCTCATCCCAATGGCGTCCGTTCTCCAACCCCCTCGCCCTCTTTCATGCTCTTCCTACTCTCCCATAGGTGGTGGGATTCTCCTTAATCCCAGTCCATATCACCGAATGTCTACCCTTCCCCCGTCTTCTTACCCATCTCGCTCTCGCTCAAATCAGTATCTTTCGTCTTCTACGTCCTCCTCAGAAGACGTTAACACACCCCCATCATCGCTCAATACCACCCCTCCAACCTCTTTCAGCAAGTCGCTTTCTCTCCCTCATACATCAGATGAGGACCAGCTCCCCCGCGGGAGAAGTGGCTCAGCCCCAGAATGCGGCAGCCGACGTATCCGCTTCGCGCCCCTCCCCGACCCTCGCCGAGCCGTTCTGGTTACAGAACAGGGTGAAGAGCTCCCATTACCGTCGGTCTTCGATGATGATGATTCTAGTGGCACGTCCTGTCCCAACCTCCGTAATTTTCAGACCTCTCCTTCCTCTTCCCTTCTCTTGGGAAATGGTGTCGTAGCTCCAACGGAGGTCCCTACCATTACCTCAGGTACATCGGCGCCACGCGTTCAAGCTGTGCGAACCTCTGTATCATCTTCCGTCTCTCCCGTTCACTCCCGCATCACTGAATCGCCAACCCCCTCAATTGCAACAATTACCCAATCTCCCTTGGGCTCCGGTACACCTTCCGCGCGTTTAGCGAAGCGGCTCCTATACCCGTTCCGATCTAAAGCTAATAGCTCCCGCCGTCCTGGTTCCCGTGATAGCAGTTCCTCTCGCGATGATTCCCCTCCTTCCTGGGGTTTGCCTCTAGGTCATTGGGCAAGTGCTGATGAAGGTTCTCGCACTACCTCGATGAAGGGGGAGCCCCTTTCCCGTACGCGATCCGCCGCCCCCACCTTCCAGCAGCCGAGACCAAAACGCATGCTTAATGGACGAGTCTACGGTGCTAAGAAACATAACTCTGCTACCGTGTTTGACAACATACCCGACGACCAGCCAGAATTTGTGGAGTGGGGCTATGGCGGGATGGGAAGTGTCAAGGCTGGTGGTATGTGGGGCAAGGTCCAAAGTGATCAGAAGTTCTCCGTTGGACATAGCGAGGACCGAGGCCGTCCTGAAACCCCTCATTCCGGCGTCGACGACGGGGACGATGGCAGCGGTATGGGCTGGGTGAAGAAACGGCGTGAAGAGCGTGAACGTAAGAAGCGCGAGGAGCAGGCTGCGCAGGAAGCCACGAGCAAAACAGACGCTGAAACTGCACCTACCACCGTTTCTGCGCCAGTGGCAGTACCAACAACGGCGCACACACCCTCCATTGTTTCGGTTGGTCACGATATAAGTACGGTCACGCCAGCCCAGCAAAGACCCGAAGACGATGAGGACTCTTCCGACGATGAAGGCGATGAGGAAGTTGACGATGAGTCGAGCGGCACGGAGCAAGATGATGATGATAATGATGACCAGGTTCGTTACCTGTCCTCCTCTTTACTACGCCTCGGAGAGCTGAGGGAATTGCAGGAACAAAATTTCAAGCAGGTTCTAGGTGCCGGCGTGGAGCGCATCAGCCGCCATCGCGAATAATTCACAACTCATGGACGATACTTGGACATTCTTTATAATTATCTTATCCATCCTCCGGTTCGACATCACTCATACCCATACATCCCTCGCCGTCGCCGTTGTCTAATCCTATGGTCCATCCCTTCAATGCCTGGTGATCCATGACCCTGGTGTTTCCTGCAGTTTGTTTCAACAACGTTAATGCGACCCACCTTGACGGCCACCCCCAAGTGCCCTCTCTACTCTCATATTCATGCCACATCCCCCCCACCCCCTCCCCCATTTCCTCTGTATGCCGCATCTACATATTGCTCGTGTTCCGACTTTTCCTTATTTCCCTCAAAACCCTATCTGTGTACATTTAACCGCATACGTCCTTCCGCTGTTGATTCAGTTGTTTACATGGACCGAGATCGTGTAGCTGCTATTTACTAACCACACGGCTTGCTCATCCCCCGATTCCCTTCACTCGCTGCTTTCAGGGTATTCTGTACGTCAATACATACCACGTTTTCTTTTGGTCTTTTTTTTCGGTCGTTACGCGTCGAATAAAATCGATTCATGACGTATATGTGCTCGCATCCGGAACTGAGACAGCAATCTAATATGCGAAGCGCCTCACTCGGCACTCATCGCGAAGTCGACATTGACGGGAACAATGACGGCAAGGCTTCCCTTCCACTCCTTCCACAGACACAGACACAGAGTGGCCAGGGTCATCCCCGAGTTTTGACAGCGGCGAGTGCGCATGACGCGCTGCGCGAAGTCGCAGAAACGACGTCGGCCACGGCCAAAGATGTCCAGAGTATACGTGTCACATGCTTCGGCCCACGTCGACTCTTTTTTTTTTTAACAGTGACCGTCCACAGCGATGCGGTGGGTTCTCCTCGAAGGGACAGATTCTCGGTCTTTCGCCGGCATCGGCGGTAAACTGTACAATGGAAGCAGAAGTACCGATTCTCCCGCGTCGTCTTCTCTGTCTATCTAGCTCGTCACTTTTTTTTCTTTCCGAAAATAAAACAAAAGACGACCAAAAAAAATAATTGAATGAATAAAGTCAGGAGGGTTAGGTCAGTAACGAGCGATAGTGGCGGTGGTGGCGGTGGCGATGATGACCGTACCGTACTGTAGTGATGGCATCGGTATCGCGCGCGCGCACAATCCCGGTTCCCTTTGTGCTGCGCTGCGAGACGCTAGAGATGCACTACACTGCGGCACTCACCGGCGGCACAGTGTGGTTCCGTTTCAATCAATCTGATTTTTCACGGGTTGGTGGTGGTGAGACGGCCCTCCAACCCACACACACTATCCAACCAATCATCCACGACTGACCAACCATCACTGACTGGCACGCACGTTCATCAAAAACAAAACCGGAGCAAAACCCGCGGTCGCTCGCTTCCCATCCCAAAAATTCCTCGCACAACAGCAGTCCACTTTTGAACGGCATGCCGTCGGATCTGAAAGCTGGGGCCCGCACGGACAAACACTTCGTTCGAAGCTTGACTTCGATGAACCCATTCAATTCATGAAAAGCAAGCCGAATTAAAAAAAAAACAAAAACAAAATTTGAATAAAAGGGAAAAAAAAAAGAAGATCCGAAGAGGAAAGAAGGAAGGAGGGAAGAAGAGAAGCGCACGCGTGGTTGTGCCACGAAAACAGCATATGGTGGCCACATTGTGTGAATGGAGGAATCTCGGGGGAAGCATACGTTTCCTCTCTAGGGGAACCGGCACAAGGTCACACCACGGCCAATGATAACGACAGCGCGTCGCACGAGGAACCCCGGGATGGGAAGAAACTAGGTTCGGACGGCCCAGTCTCCCCAGTTGTCGTTATCTCTCGACTGACTGGGGATCGTCCCCCGACCCCCAATAAAGGGAAAGAAAAGAAACCACGAACGACAATCACCGCGGGGCTTCAGCAAGGAGTTTGAGCGACGATTGCGAGCCTATGTACATGCTCAGTGAAGTACATCCGGCGAAAGGTGGCCCAGGAGGGGCCGAAAAGAAGCATCGATGCCGACGCTAGTAGCTCGCGACGATGCTTTGAGATCGAATGTCGGACGGAGGTGCTTGTGGGTCACGATATGTGCGTGGTGAAACGGGCGAGTATGATCCAATGAGCCAAAACATACATGATGCAATTCATATTTTGCTATACATCCCGAACCCAAATGATGAATATACGATCTGATAGGAGGTCAGAACAAAAGGTGATTCACCGGTCAGCATCTTTCTCGAGACAGACGGAGATTAAAATACGACTTGAAAAAGGAAAGACGACCCGGTGGTGGGTTCACCAAATGATCCACAAATCGAGCACATACCGTACTGTACCCACGATTCCACGGAGGGAAGAGGAAGGTGAGAGAGATGGAGAACCGCGGAAAGCAAGCAAGTACCACGAAACAAAGCCAAAAAAAAAAAAAATTGACACTAATAGACAACGCCACAACGGGGTTGCAAAACAACAACAGAAACACAAACCAGATGGGTGATTCGCGTCCCGAAGCGAAGAAGCGGGCGCGAGTCGTCGCAACCATGACAACTGGCTAGCCTTGCTTTTTCACTCGGGATCGCGCCAATCGCCGTCGACGAGTCGCACGCCCCTGCGCGCGAACCTCCGCCGCCACTCGTGCATCTCGCCCTGCACGCCCGCCTCCAGCGCCTTCCTCGACACGCCCGCGCACAGCCAACGCACGGTTCTTGCGCGTACGACGGCGAGCACGGGCAAGCGCGGCAGCATCGCTTCGACCTCCCGAAGGAAGCGCGCGCTCGGTCGCGGGATCGTCAGCACGCGCAGCGGGTGCGGGTGTGGCGGTTCGCCGTCGCCATCATCGAGCGCTGGTGCTGCTGGCAGCATCAGCACCTCCGGCAACGGTTGGCCCAGCGCCAGATAGTGCAGTTCCGGACATGATGTGAGGACCTGTGGTGGTGGCACGTCGCCCGTGGACGTGGGTAAATGGTGTGGTCTGTTGATGCGCAGCGAGGTGAGGCTGCGCCCATGCGCAGCCAGTAGCGCGCTCAACTGCGCGGTGTGCCGGCCGCTGTAAGGGGTCACTGCGAGGTGGCGCAATTCCGGGAGTGATGTGCGCAGGAGCGTGAGGAAGAGCGCACAGATGGGGATCGCGCATAAGCTGAGAGACTTGAGGTCTGGTAGGTGCAGTGGAGGTGAGAGGGCCGAGTCGAGGTCTAGGTCGATGATGGATTCCAAGTCGGGGCCGATGGGATCAACACAGGCAATCTCGAGCGATTCCAGGAAGGGACAGTTCCGGAGTAGCCGGATGAGTGAGTCAGGACCAGGGGTGATGTCGGTGAGGGGCTGGGCCGAGGCATGCGCAGCAGGCGCGGAAACTTTGAGGCCTCTGAGCGAGCGTAGCTCGCCGATACCATCCTTGCACTCCAGCGCAGCCAGGGCGCGGTTGCTGAGGAGCATATCGGGAATAAAATAGAGGGTCGTCAGGAATGGCAAGAGTGGGCATAGTCGCGTAAAACTGGAGTCCGCGGCGAGCAATTCTGTGGAGTTGGCGAGCACTATCTCAGAGAGGTCTAGCGTCTGCACCCAGCGGCCTGGAGTGGAGTACGGTATGCGTCGGATAGAGTCCCAGCACTGGTCAGAGGAGGACAGGTGGGCGGTAAATCTTTGGAGATTGCTCACGGTGAAAATGTGCACCCTAGAATAGAGCAGTGGAAGGACGACATTCTATCGAAGTAGGATGATGAGTAAAAGTCAAAAAAAAAAACACGTGGTGAGTAGATAAGAAAAGATCCGACGGACCCAGGGTGCGCATACGATATCCACTACCACCCGATTCACTTGCACGTCGAAACGACAAACTACTCACCGCCCAGGATCTACACACAAACAACAACTGCCACCTATCCCTCAACAGCGCGCGTCTCTCGGGAACGCCCACGCGACCATCCTCTTGGTTGTTGATGACGTACGATAGGACCTTTGACCATACCTCCGCAGGCAGTGGCTTGGCCGGCCGCGGTTGGGGTAGTAAAGGTAACAAAATGAAACTCCCCGGCGTACGAGCAAGTGGTCTAGGACGCAGGAAGACAGCTGGGTTTTCCGTGTATGTGCCAGCAACACTCATGATCTGCGCGAGCGAAACTGAATTCAGTAACGGTGGTTCTTTTGAAGTGGGGGTGTGGGGGGGTTAGTAACAAGGAGATCAGCAAACGTCGGCGTCAGACTGGGGGACTGGGGAAGGGGAAGGTCGAGACATCTCGGGTGTTAGTAAAGATGTCGTGCTTGCGGATCGTACCGCCGATGGGGACGGGGGGGTCAACGAGGCGCCTGGCCCTTCTGGCAAGCCGAAGCGAAGACGCGGCCTCGTGACCTTTTTTGCGTTAAGTCGCCGCTCGCCCGTGACCACGCTCAGCTGGCCCTTTGCTGGTGCCCATGCGAGCGCACCTCCAAGTCACAAAGCTGCTCAAGTTGTCGCGGTGCCCGCATAAAAGTCGTCTGTCGGGGATCTAATGTAGACTTTTTCGCCACTCGATTCTCTGATCGTCTGGGACCCGTCGCGTAGAGACGCCCGGCGTCTACTGCGGCTTCAGTTGGGAGCTGCCAAGTCGAATTTTTCATCTTCACGTTATCGCCGTACTTCCCTCGAGGGAACGGGAGGGCTCGGTCTTCACATTTCCTCTTGTTCTGCTGTACCGTCTGGCGTCTCGTGTATTTCTGGGTACATCACATGGCTTACGCATGATCCAGCCAATGGTGATATCCTGCTTGGCATTGTCAACTCAAAACAGCGGGCTGGCTCGTTCAAACTCCGCGGGTATTGTCCATTTCACGATAGGCAGACAGCGCATTTGACCAAAAGTATCCTGGGTCCCAAGTCTACAAACCATCTACAAACCAAACGACGTCAGGCGAGACAACTCCTGGCTAGTCACATCAGGCCGCCGCCACCGCCTTCCATCGCACTCGCTTCCGCGACACTCTCTTTGGTGGTGGCAACGTTCACCTGGTCACCCAGACCGTCCCTTCTCTTCTTCTCCATGACGATGAAGGTCAACACGAGGATGTCGGGATCGAGACTGCAGGATGGGTGGATGCGAAGACACGTTTTGAAGTGACCCTTGAATACACCCCTGGAAACGTGTGAGGGGTTGTGGTCATATATGGCTTTGACACTCCCAGTACGGACGTGAAGGAGCTAAGGGGGGCAGGCGTTCAAACAACCGTCAGCACAGGAATGCAAAACAAGGGAGACTACGAACCTGAAATCCCGTGCTCTTGCAGAATTTCCAAACATATTCTTCCTCGTCGTTCCCGATGAAACATCTCGAGCTGAATACGAGTCCTTGTCAGTGTATTGGCCTGGTGATGGAGAAATGGGACGACTTACTTCCCGAACGTTTTGATTTTCCACAGGAGGTCCTTCACCTTGACAGTGTTGCTCCCCGCAACAGCATCGTGTCCCTTGAAAAGGTCACTATGAATGACAGAGCGTCTTGCAAACCCGCCCCAGACAATTTCCCCTAGAGTCTCCTGGTCGTTGCTGTCGCGGGCTGATGGTCGCTGGACGATGGAGCTACACGTCCTGAGTGACGATAGGGGCCGGGATGTACGGACCCAATAGCGGAGGAAACCATCGGAGGATACGAACGTGGTATTGACTGGGTCATTGGGAACAAGATAGAGCTCCATGTTGTTTTGGTGTATGTGCTATAGAAATGGTGCAGAGGTGGAGCTGCGGCGTAGGAAGATGTCGTAAAGATATGGCGATTGCGATTGTGGTGGGAGAGATCTACAGAGGTAGTATGGCCATCTGGACTGGTGGAGCATTATAGATTCCCGATTTTCGATTTGACCATGACCACGAGAGGAGGGGGTATGCGTCCAAGTCCTAACGTGGAACCTGAATCGGACATATCTTTTTAACCCCAGCCTCTAACCGTACAGCACAGCATCCTTCTGGCCTGGCGGGTTGACCCGTTGACACTAGCTAGAACGTTCTCGGAATTGCCAAAGGGCTGTCGATAACGTGGGTGCTTGGCGCCAAGGCGGTGTCCGGTTTAGTTAAGTTACGTGAGTGTTCCTCCTCAATGGCCTACTGTAGTCCTCTTTGCACAAAACATCAACCCATTCGTCATACTCGCGTCCATATCACCCATGACATACTTGGTTGCCTCTTCAATGGGTTGCTGTAATATGCATCGCGCTTGTTTGGTTTAGTCAACACGTCCATCCTATCCAGGGAGTTGGTCGCTCTCACTTTCTTTGGGCTTTGGATGTACAACAATGCCAAGGGAGTTGCCGCTCGTGGTGAGACACGCTGGCGTGGAGTCCAGGCATTATGGGAAGGCGCACTGCCGGTGATGCATTCAGAGGAGCGTACCCTTGATATCGATTTAGGGACACTTCCCAGTAGCACGACTATTGGAATCCAGTGAAAAGCAGGGCCGTTGTCAGAGAGTAACAATTTGGCCAGCATGAAAAGTTGTCTGGGTGGTTTAGATTCCTGCGCAGTAGGGTCGAGTGTAAAACTTGTGATAGTAATATTGACGGTACTGTGGATACCCGGCGCCCACAAGACTCGCGACGCCACAATCTTTCCGACCTTTCCGGATTGCCATGTTGGGGGACTGTCTCAGTTTAGACTTGTACCTTCCCACCGGCATTAGTAGTAGTATTGTTAGAAAATAATAAACAAGAGTTGATATAGGTTGATACTGTATTCAACCTTTTCTCAATGTTGATGGTTCACCTCCGAGCCAATCCACAACCTCTCCCACCTAGCGTTCCGAGTCAACGCGACGCATATCTCGCTAGATTATATCATCTTTGATTGCTGCCTCGTATATGGAAAGTCCAAGACTGCTAAGCTAAAGGGTCTACGAGCTACTTGTTGACATTCGCCACTCGCCACCGACAGAGAAACGTCACGGTGTTGCTAGAAATTCGCCTCTCAGCTAACTAACGAGACTATTACACAGACGTTGATGCCGCTTCAGCGCATCGAGCCTCGAGAACGGCGCGCCGCAGCCGCAAACGACCGCCTTGCCATTGTGCCTCGCGGTCGTCTGCAAGTGTCGCACGGCGTCGCCCTTCCGATGGAACGTCTTGTTGCAACCCCCGGTTCGACACTTCCACAACCTCACGTGGACCTTCTCGATGCCCTCCGCTGGTGTCGACGCTGCCTTCCGGCTCCTCGTCACTCCCTTGTCGATCGGTCCAGGGTTCGGGCAACGTCCACTTTGCGAGGTGCGAGCGGATGGTGATGATGATGATGATAGGCCGGAAGGAGCGACCACTCCTTTCGTGCGGCCGCCGCACTTCCACTTTGTGTGGGTCTTGTCCGGGCCCTTGACCGTCTCCTTGGAGTTCCTGGACGCCGCACGGGCCTGGGTAGGAGTAGGAGTCTGCCTCTCCTGGATTTATCTTACGTCATCTCAGGCTGTCCTATGCCTCGCATCGTATTAACCACTTACCGTCGATCTCGTCATTCTGCGCTCTCCGAGTCCACTTGGCGGCGACTTGGTTGGACTAGTGTTTGGCACGTTGAACTCGGCCTCGACGTTCAAAGTCAAGGTCGTCGACTCTAGGACGTGTTTTGTGAGGTCCGTTAGTTGGCTGACGTTGCGATAACAGAGGTATCTGTACCTGATGCGCATGCGTGCGAGGAGTCCTCAGGGTAGTCATCAAAGGCGGACAAGTCGCCCTCTATAGATGACTCTTCACTGGGAGATGCAGGCGGAGAGTGAGCAGGGGACGGCCACAGTACAGTCAACCTCGGATCGATGCAAGGAATCGATGGGCTGGGCGTCCGATGCCCTCCATCCCGAAACGCCACCATAGAAGCTAGGTCCACACGGGCGTCAGCTATACTCCAACTCCTAAAGAGCCAGGGACACACATTCTAGCCCACGTGCATCCGGGGCCCGCTCCCAGGAACTCTCTGCGCAGCTGGCTGGCGAATCCTGTGGTGTGATTGAACGTGGGTGGGTAACCATCATCCCGTGTATCGCAATCGAAACAAACCCCAATGATGTCCTCAGCGAGATAGTGGATAGTCCAAGAATTGGCCTCGCTTCGGAAGTCCATTTGTCAGGTATTGTTGTCTGAAGATCTGACGGCGGCGACACTTCACGTTCCCGGGGGCATCTTTGGCAAACTGAGCACTCACTTGCGAGGGGGTTCTGCTGCGCAGAAATACTCCAGAGACAAGAGGGGAATAGCGTGCTAGCCGCACCCCTCACCATGCTCCCTCTCATTTATAACATGAAAAGCAGAATGTCTTACAACCTCCCTTCTTCCAAACAAGTTTCAGGTTTGTAAACTTGACGTCCCTTTACAACCAGCGCAAGAAACATGGGTGACGGCGGCAGTTCAACGTGGTCCTTCGACTTCCTCATTTGGTCCGTCAGGAGACGCCAGACTATCGCTGCCTGCTAATGTTTACGTAGACGGCATGTTACGATCGCTGCTAACTGCAGCGAGGCAGCCTTCTGTAGAAGATTCGTTAGGAGAGATACAGGCCAGGCTCATGCATGCAGGTAGTGGAGCGCGACGGCACTCTGCCAGCTCACCCCTAAGCCCCTCGCAGCTACAAGCACGCATTATGGTTTGCTTCTCGAGTTGATTATTATGAAACACTCGGCGGGCTATGCTATGATGAAAGGCCGTTGGCAGAGGATCGCCAACCACTGATAACGGAGCGACGGAATATACCGCAGCAAATCAGCTACTTTCCATCGCCGTAGCCTC
>Ga0307512_10002841_pt1 | contig 21067 bp, 24 predicted proteins | sample 14_EM_MG_FD_200267 | JGI IMG/M metagenome (GOLD analysis project Ga0307512, IMG submission 200267) | Populus trichocarpa ectomycorrhiza microbial communities from riparian zone in the Pacific Northwest, United States - 14_EM | ecosystem: Host-associated > Plants > Roots > Unclassified | place...
CTTATGGTGCAGCTGCCAAATTGGTGATGCGTATATTGACTTGTCTATTCATCTATTTGACACGTACACAAGAAGTAGAGTGAATGCGGCTCCGCCGCTCAGCCCTAACCCAACGCCACGTGATGACTGCATTCAAAGTCTGCCCTTCAGTTGTGGTGGTGGTGTTGATGGAGGTGGATGCGGGTACAGATACTTTACAGAGTACCACAAAAAATGTGAAATGGCGGCGGCTGCCAGAATAACGGCTAAACAACCCATATCAACACCTTGGCATCATAGATACTAGCAGTTGTCTCAAGGAGCTGTGTGGGCGAAGATGATCATCTCTATGAGCTTTGTCCAGACGCAACGACATGGTAGTGATATTCATGTACTGCCAGTTCTCTCCCCGTTGCCACATCTAAGTCTTTACAAATGCTGTTGGATTTAGGAGCTTGTACAGACGAAAGAGATGGTCTCTATTTGGCTGCATCTTGATAGCTGTAATGTTTATCGACGGGCTGAGAGCCCAGTCCGGTTATTATAAAATATCCCTGGACACTTTCACACTTTCTCCAATACGAATGCCTAAAATCAATAAATGCTTTTGGGATCACTTTGAAAGCACTGGGATATTTCTGGCTTTCCGGCGGATGACTGCAGGGCAACTTTACAGCTTTCTAGTTCGCAAGTCTGCAGATCATCATTAGGTTTACCAGTCTGGGTTTTGAATTTAAGTTTACTGGCTTAATAACTTTAGACTTTAGGTTTAAAGGCTCAGTAGCACTACTCTAGTAAAAATAGCCTTACATGACACGCAGCCCGTATACCTATGATGTGCCCACCTAACTACTGGCTTGATTGATTTAACTCTGCGTTACTGCTCCCCTAATCATCCATAATGGAAACCCCTTCCATCTATTTATGCTCACAATAGTCCATAAGGATGTGAAATCCAAAATGTTCCACTTACAGATGTGTTGATTTATTATGATGATTTATCATGAAGCAGTACTAAGTACTACCAGCTTTCAAAAATTTCGAGCAAAATTCTACCTAAGTTTTGAAATTTGTTTCCAAATTCGCATTATGGGAGAGAATTCTCTCTGTGTATGCCACCCCTTTTAGACTTGAGAAAAGTATAAGTCCTTAACCTAGAGGGAAGTATGCCAGAGGTGACAACTCCGAAGACATCTCTAGACTTTATTCTAGGCTTTACAGTAACACTCTTTCCTCTTGCTATACTTCGTAGAGGAAGAAATAAATGTGTCCTCCGAATATTCATGTGCACAAATAAAAGTCAATGAGAAACGTACGTGCGCTGTGAGTGCGCCCTGGTTATCGTGGTAGATTGGGAATGGTGTCGTCACTATTTAAAATGACCTTACGTGACGTGCAGTTCATGCAAGCGGTTTTTCCGACGGTATTGCTTAAGAATTTTATGCGTAGGCACTATCAAGCCCTATCGCCTTGCACGTGGACTAAATAACTATAATAGACTAAATGTTCTAGTCCATTCACGGAGGCGGTTCCTCCGCGGAGTACCTAGTCAGTTCACGGAGGCCCACCTTCCGTGAATGAACCGTCCATTCACGGAGTCCGTACCCCACCTCCGTGAACTGACTAGTTCGTTCACGGAGTCAATGAAAAATTATAAATAATCTATATATCATCGTGATCCCTACAATGGGATGTCTATTGGACGTCCTGATGCAACTACAATTACGCTGTGCTCTATGTCATCGTTGAAATCGGCTCATTTTCCTCATTTTCCTCCTCATTGCCCGCGTCCTCATTGCCCTCCTCCGCAGATGTGGGATCTGTTGAGAGTAAAAGAGAAAGAACGACAAAGCTCAATTGTCTGTCGATTCAAAGAGAGAGAAAACTATGGACTTATATACGAAAGAGAGAGAAGGAAAAGCTCTATGCCGACTGCTAGAGCCGGAGCCCGAAGCCGAGCATCAGCGCCGAGGCTAGGCCTCCTGCTCAGCATGGGGACAGGCAAGGCCGATGGGGGGCCAGACGAGGTCAATGGGGGCGGCAAGCCACCGGCCTCATGCCCGAGTCCACCAGCATCGAAGACTAAGGAAGCCACCGGGCCAATCTCCTAGTCAACGGATCAGTATCCACGCAAGCATATCCTTGTGTATTAGCTCCACGGCGTGTTAGATTGTGACTTGGCTCTGGTGGAGCTGATCTTGTGTTTCGTTCGAGATTGAAATACCTGATGGCGCATCAGAAGGTCCAGTATTTATGCACTGCGCACCACCATCTCGGCCATGGCAATGATGTGTGCACTCAGCTTTTGCTTTGAAACACTTGCAACGAACAGTCATGCAATTGCCTTTACACCTACAACTTACTTGAATGAGCTCAGCAGGGGACTGAAGACGAGCAGCTTCCCGAAGAGTAAGTTCTCGATGGCTACCCTGTTTCAGTGGCGGAATTTAATGTGGGATGGTAGATGTAAGGCTGTTCATATTTTTAGTACGATAGAGTCTGTGGAATGAACTCAGTTGCGCTGTGAAGACTGTACTCAATTGAGCTGCGCTGAACGTACACGATTGATGAATGTACCCAATTGCGCTGCGTTGAACGTATGCGGTTGATGAATGTGCTCAATTGCGCTGCGCTGAACGTACGCGGTTGCGCTGATTGAATTTAGCTCGATAGATAGCCAGCTGAGTGTAGGAACATGCCAGTGCATGCACATACATGCGTGCAGAGCAGAGTATTTGTAATTTTGACTGACTCCGCGAACGAACTAGTCAGTTCACGGAGGTGGGGTACGGACTCCGTGAATGGACTAGAACACTAAATCACTATAGTACGCTGGAAAAAATCTCCACTAGGTACTATTCACGGCCCTGGATACTATGTATGCTCCATTCTTTTAAGTTCGCTCGACTCCATGTTTCTAAGTGTATGTATATTTGATTTTATGTTCCTATGTGCGCTTTGACCTCATGCTCCTAGATGCTCTTTGACTCTACGCACCAAGCGCACTAGAATTCAAGCTCCCAAGCGCACTCGACTCCATTCACCTGAGTGCCCCAGCTACCAGCTGCACTCAACTGCATGCTCCCGGATCCGGCCGCTCGAGAATAGATGGTCGTCGCTAACAACAGTATCGAGGGCGTCTATGGCACGGAGATCTTCCCTCTCCAGATAAGATAATCCGTTGGGTAAGCTTCGAGATGACTGTAATCAGCCTTAAAGGTTTCGGTACACATGGTTAGTGTTTAGAACGGTCCCGGATCACCCTTGTAAGTTCCCGGCTGAGACAGTTCGATTTCCGGATTGGAACTGCACTACAACAGAACCGGAAGTCACTCGGTAAGTCAGCCATCTACCGGCGATCGACCGGCTACCTAGCCGAAACCGGCGGTGGAAACCCGACGGAAGGCGAATTCTGGCGGGAGCAGAGCTACGATTGCCTGTACACGGATATTGGAGATATTGAGACCGAGCCACGAGTACCAAATAGAACTCGTGGATAGCATTATTTTCATCTGTACAAACTCTGTTCCGAGTGGGATTGCAAAAGTTACTGGGTGGGCGGAAATGGGTATCTCCGCGCAGCCATGCACGAGCGTGATTGTAATATAACGATAGCAAATAATCATGTATTCAGCTTCTATTTTCCATCTAACAATATCTATATATGTACACACAGTCGATCTGAGCTGAATGGAGACAGTAGTCAAGTGCACTTAGACATAATGTTCGAGTGTACTTGGAGGTACACGAGGGGATTGTGCTCGGATGCACTTGAGGCTGAACAAGGAGACGACGATTAGGTGCACTTGGAGTGCTTAAAGGGTGCACTGGGAGATAGTCGATCAAAGCCAGCTAGGAGCTGGCTTGGGGAACAGGATCTCAGGTGACCGGGAGCTGGCTGGAGACGGTGGATCTTGCGTGGTAGGGAGCGGGTTGGAGACCGTGAATGGGGAAGATCTGAGGGCGCTGCTTAATCTAGCGAAATGGGGGCTCAAAATTTGCAGATTGGGTCGTAGTAAAGTTCTGTATCGGGGGTTGAAGCTTGGATGAAAGTTCTGATCGAAATGACACGGCTAATATTGCAAGGTGCGAATGCGAACTCGAGAAGGAACGACAAAGCTAGCTGCAGTTAGTGTTTCTAGAGGTCAGCCGAAGCCCAAATCACAGTTCTGGAAGTGACTACAGTTGAATATACACTATCAAGCACTCCCGCGGCCACCACATGTAACGTGCTGCTCAATCTCCCCGTTTCCTCTACCGCTCACCCCCGCGTATTAGCTGTGGCACTCCCGACAGAAAGCGGTATCAATACGAACGGTGCGTTAGCGTAGTAGGGATGAGGTCAAGGACGTTCGGAAAGTGCGTATGTTGAGAGGGAGTTGTTCGAATAGCACTGCTAATGGAGAACTGTAGCTAGTGTGAAGAAGGCAGATTTTCACACCAATTCACAGATGAGAGAACGGGATCTTGGAGATTCATTAACAGGTGCTGTATCTTGGAAAGATGTCGGATGTCCATTCAGGCAAAGCTCAAGAAGTATCACTTCAATGAACCTGATCATGAGGACGGTATTAACAACTGTAGACGATGTAAGACTGATGATGCTCGAGATGCATTGGAGGATATCCGTAACGATCCGATGATCCAGGTGGAACCGCACAGCAGAGGAGATGGCGTTGCGCATGCAAGTCAAGGCTACATAATCAGCGTTCCATCTCGAGATAAGGAAATCCAGAGTAGTAAATCGCTCCGTACCTACTAGATATTAGTATATCGGTCGTAAAACCGTCGGCAGGTACATTTCCACGGTAGAAAAAGCCCGTTGCTCTCTTTCCCCGTGCCCCTATGATACCCACATGTAGCAGTGGTGTTGTCTTGCTGGTCCGTAATATCGGGTTAGAGTTATGACGCTAGCGGTGACGGAAAGAACGTGAGAGTGATGTTCAGTTGTAACGATGAAGGTGGAGGAGAATTGTAGACATAGATACCATTACAAGCAAGAGAGAAGGATAGATACGCAAGGGATAGAGTGTAGTTGCTAGGTGTTGTGCAAATTGAAGATAACTTGTTAGATTGAGAGGAATTGCGACTGGAGATGCCCGAAGGTGGACACACCATACCACTGTTCCTGCTTTCCATGCAGAACCGGGAGATATCCACTAGAACGGTAATAGCGCAAGCCCCCCCTGCGTATCCACCACCGATGGGATTACTGGCAAGGCAAAATCGATCGATAATGCTGCATATGTCCTAGGCTTGGAACCTCTGTCCAGCATAATAATTGGCGCACGGTGGCTAGGCATCAACAAGTTTTGAGACAAAACCACTTTGAGTATCGATAAGTGGTGCCGCAACAACCAGGCAAACTCCGGACTTCAACATGGCTGCAACGAGCTGAATGACAGACAGATGAAATGGAGAGGGTCTCAGTTTGACCCCGAAGGAGGTGGAAGTGTACCGACACGTTTGTAGGGGTAGGGGTAGCACTAGCCACAAGAGAAGGTCGAAAGAGGTTGAATTGCTGATATGAATGACTCAAAGTGAGGTGGTGGCCAAAAGAAAAGACTATCCACACAACATGCTTCTAGCTCGAGGCACAACGGAAGATGGCACATTACATAGCCAGTAAAAATTCGACAACACTTGGGCGGGGTTGTCGGGGCAGTTTACTCCTTCCAGCCTCCGGATCTCGGGTGACGATAACGATCTTCGCCAGCGAGGCGAATCAAGCATCAGAAATGTCTCGGAAGTTTCGCAAGGCATCTTTGGGGAATGTTACGCCACCAATGAAGCTGCCAAGCACCTTCTTTACAAAATGAAGATATTTATGAAGCATACAGTGAATTGCGAGCGATTGAAGTAGGTTGGTCAATCTGCTTATGGAGTTAATGACCCAGACCCAACAAACCACGTCCTCCGGTCACCTGCAATGCTAATCAGGTGGACATCGGTCAATCTTCTGATACCTTTCACCATATGCCGCAGCCTGCAGTATATTTCTTAAAAGCACACTTCTTAAAAGCACACTCTTTGCATAACATAGTTCGTGGCCGTTTGCAGATACTCCAAAATTGCAACGTCACCACATTTGCGACCCTCCACCTCTCCTAGGTACTGTTTCATATTCATTATTTCCTCTACTCCACACGGCTCACGGCAGGCTGATCCCTTCGTCATATCTAAAGTTCTACCAGCACACTGGATTGGGACCTACTTCTAGTTTGTGGGCGAATATAGTCGTCGATCAGTTTCACTGATTATGCCCAGGGTCATCGACAATCCTTCGAAAGTGACGCACGGTTCAGCGACCGCATCATCTGGATGAACACGGCTCCCCTCGCGCCGGACATATAGACCATTGGTTACACTAAGCTGATGTTCCGCATACTGGATTGTCACTTCATGACAAACCAATTTGTGAACGAAGTCGGGGGTATGCACGTCGCTTGAACTATAAAAGAGGCAGATTCTTTGAGACAATACCACAGACGATCGAATACCTCCACATACTGAACGTTGTATGTCTCGAGTAGTACACTGATCTAAACTGGCAAGTTGTGTGGAATACTGGTCTATGGAACCGTTAGGATTCGGGCACTGTTATACTCTAGATATAGTGAATACAGTATAATTAAAACAAAAAAACAAAACCTTTGGTTGGAGAATGATTGCAACCAGGCTTCTTTCACGCACTTCAAAGGTACAGTATAATGAGTACAATAATTAGCAAAGAAATTAATAACGGCAATTTACTTATTATGTCTCACCTCGGCAATTGGTTCTGCAGATCTATGATTTCTGAGACATGGTCAAGATTGCTCGCATATCCGTAGCAAATCACAATCATATTCGCTATGCATCTTCACGGAGTCCTCACCGGAGTATCCACCGCAGTGCTGCGAAGGGAAGGCACACTACTCAGGATCTTGAATGTTTCGCCGATTGGCTGATGATTTCGTGTACTAACCACCAACCAAAGTGGGCCTTTCGCTTTCCGTATTAAACACTTTGCAGGACATGTGCTGGAGATATGATACAAGATTAAAGCATTTTTTAGGCAACTATAAAGAGCAATGCTTGTGTTCAAGTCGTCATCGAATATTCAACTTCCTACATCTGTACTCGTGACCTAGATAGTGGTGGGTGATGGCCAAAGTTATTTTGTTGGAAGTGTTCGCATTACTAGAAATGCTACTTTTGATCTCAACTTCGCTGGATCATACGCAGTCAGTAGCATACAGATCGGCTGAAAATAAGGCTTGAAGTAACTTTCACGCAGCGTGATACACCTCTATGCGCCAGTAGTAAGATGCCGGGCATGGAATATGTGATCTACTATATAATGTGAGTTGTCGGTATTGATTCGGTTTCACGATTAATATGGTCTGTGTGGCTGGTAGGCTCGTCGCATTTCAGTTGATATTGATTTAGCGATCTCTTTAAATTTGCTTCTGAATCTTGGAGCACATTGTAAGCGCCCTTGGCGATACATCAGAAGGTAGATGCTTCAAGACAAACGAGTGAATTCAACAGCGTCTTAGCACGCTTCACCCTCAAATGCAATTACTCCACAACCATGATAGCTACACAGGTAAGACTTTGTAAGGAGTAATTAACGATAGGGCTCAAGTCCTTTGATCCCAAATAGCGACCCGTTGGTTTTGGCAAGGCGCGCTAAGACCCCAGTGCCTACCAGTTATTCACTCGATTGCAAGGGTGTACGTTAGAGCTTGAAAACCGGAACCTTGCGGTATGTCATTTGCGGTTATGTCTCGCTGTCATTTTTCAGCGTTCCGTTCGGCACTTGGGGGCGGGGCCTATGTCGAAAAGTAGTTCTAAACACTCTAATCTAATACAGACAAACACGTTGCGAGAGGCACCTACTGGAACGAGATTGATTGTCATCTAGTTTCCGAGATTGTCAAACCTTCCTAATAAGGAGACCGACCACCAACCGTAGAACAGGATCGGATTGGGTATCAAGTATCAAGTATCTAGCTTTTTAGTTTTATATGCGGCACGAGTAAATATCCAAATTGCAAGATACCTTGTAACGTGGGAAGCTATGGTGAAAGTCCCTGTTCAGGAATTAGAGCTCAAAGTGTTCCGCAGTGCATAAAACCGGCCACTAGACTTACAGCACTGTATTCGCCTAAGAAAAAAATTTACAGCACTGACGCAGATTTGATGTGCTGTCAATCAACTGGCCCGTTAGCGGGCGATAGTCCGCTATGACGTCAACAGCCTTTCGGAAGCTATAGCGGCTCGCCCTGCTGCTTGACCCCATACGGCTTTTGTGAGAATGGAAGGCCGGTTCCAGACCCGGTAATACATCTCAAATCATTCTTGACAACTTTCAGCTCAATTAGGCACTGTACATTCATTATGCATGAAACAGCACTTCCGCGCTGACTCTGAGAACTGACAACCTACCGAAAATAATGACAACCGCACATTTTTGATTGTGAATTGGTCAGAGTGCCCATTCGGGAGAACACATGCACATCACTACTCGCCAATTTGGATACGGTTGAGTAATTGATTTCCAACCCCACTGGATGCTATGTGCTTCGAGACTTGTATTACAAATAAGCATACTCTCGACATCATGTGTTGGCTAGATAATATGATATATCCAACATCTCCATCTTATTGCTCAGTGTTCCTGCGGTTCTAATACACGCTGCGAATCAAAACATCCGACAAGCTAATTGTCAATACCTATTATATCACTAAATATCACTCGTTCCCCGTTCCGTGTTCCGAGTTCGCACGGCTACAGTCGATCTTGCGTGTGATCGAATCATATCCAAGGACGTATCCTGGATGGCATAAATGATATCTTATGCTAGACTGTAGCACTGCATTCCTGAAGCCTCCATAACACCACACCTCCGAAGATTGTTGTCAGTGTTCGGAATCCCTGAGTAATGGTCATATTACCAAATGATACACGTTTATTTCAAATGCTTTACTACGTAACACCCTCTTGGAACTAAAAGCACAGAGTATTGGCCTTGTTCCTTCCGAGTTGTGGAGAGTCATGAGCTAGGAGAGCAGTGATTCATCTAATCCTAGCAGATTCTTGCCATGTCCTTCGTTGCTTGGTGGGATGGAATGCATGCAGTATATCACGAGAAGAAGCAAAGTGCAATAGTGCGTTGGTTTGCTACTAATGATTCGTCACATAGAGAGCTGAAGCTTTCAAGCACCACCGGCGCGGACGAAAGGCAGACTACGACACTAAGAACGTGATTGCAATAGCACGTATTTTTTGACTGGTTGGATAATGCATGCGTTATCACCTGCTTGCAAACGGACGAAGCCCATGTTACGATCGGAACATGCTCTGTGCGATGCAGATACCGATAAACTGTTCCATGGTGAGACTCGCTGAACCCGAAGCAGAGATCTCAGAAAGCTTCTCCTGAAGCGCGGTCTAGCTACCGGAATATTCAAAGTTCATATTACGGACAGCCTTTCTCCGCCAGTGCCCACCATACCCATCCACCGTTACTCGTTTTGCTGCTACGGAGACTATTTTCATTCTCGCCCTGCAATACCTGTGTTTTCAGCAACTTTATCCAAACTTTCGAATCACCTCAGGACGTATGCGTCAGTATGTCACCGCAGCTCTCCGCCGGCTCTGGTGGCCCGCTGTCATCCCGACGATATTGCACATCTCCTTAGTTTCGTCGCTCGTAATACGGCAATCCCAACCTGCAACAAATCAAACGATTCCACCAGAAGTTCTCTCAGCTGGCAGTGAACTACAGAATTGCGCAACTGCCGTATTGATTCCGGTATTGCAGTTTATAATTACCAACTTCGTCGCTCATGCATTTACCGTACGGTTCAGTCCTGGATATGGCGCATTTTATACAATTATTTTTTCCTTGAAGGCTCTTGTCTTTCCCTGTTTTGGGCTACTGACGGCTTGCCGGTCCATGGAAAACCTTACGCTTTTGGAAAAGGATCCTTTGAATCGTGCCTTGGAGGCAGGGGCCCTATGTACAGTTGCACGCACTGAGGAATGGAAGCCAGAATATGGGGATGACATATTGTTGCTGAAGTAAGTTCCTATCAATGTTGGGTCTTGGCTCTATGACAGCTTTCCTTACAGTGAGGTTAATTCTAAAACAGAGACCCCTCAGCAAATGTTCAGGCTCCTATGGAAAACAACCAGGCCCAGAGAACACTGACCGCGATGCACTGTAAAGAAGAGGGATTGGAAGGTTTGCAGCAGCGCTATATCAAGGTGCACGGCTTTTGTCAATTACCGCGCGCGCACGCGGACGGGTCAGGACCAGGGAAAGAAAATTGCAACTGTTACCGGCATGCAGGATCAAGTACTCCTTCAAATGAAGCTGGAAAGTGCAACCATTGCAACCTTTCGCGGCTTGCTGATTGCCCAGAAGAAGAAGCGTTAAGAAAAAAACCACCCCGACATTGCCAAAAAGGTCAATACATGCTGGTTCGGCTTCCCCCGCACTGCAAGGTTAAGTGGAGTGATGGTGATCATTTCCACGATGAACTTACAAGGTTTCACACCAAACAAAGGTTAGGTTTGATAGAGGTGGGTTTCGGTTGATCAAGATTAGGCTGAGTAACATCACTGAATTGAATATAGTGCCTCACGAAATACCGTTTTGGCAAAAATACCTCCAGGCAAGCGGGCTCCGGTGCTTCCACCATTAAGGACCAAGGTCAGAGTAACGGCGGAAACGCTCTGAAGGGGTCTGAAACCGACGCTAAGGAACCCAAAGTTGACGCTATTACTGTCGCCAAGAGTGCCAGAGACAACACTGGAGCCGATGATAAGCAACCGGAAGCCGACGCTAAGAGATCCGATACCGACGGTAAGAAAGCCACAGCCAGCGAGAAGAGAACACATGCCGATACCAAGAGGAACGAAGCCAGCACTAGGAGGGCCGAAGCCTACGCTAAGAAAGTCGATGTCGATGTTAAGAAAGCCGAAGTCGATGCTAAGAATGCTGAAGTCGCAGCTATTGGCGCCGAAGAAGACGCTAAGAGTGCCGAAGACGACGCAAAGAATGCCGGAGCCGACGCTGAGGGTGCGGGAGCCGACGCTAAGAAAGCCAAAGCTGACGCTAAGAGGGCCGAAGCCGACGCTAAGAGGGCTGAAGCCAACGCTAAGAAAGCCGAAGCCGAAGCTAGAAAAGCCGAAGCCGACTCTAAAACTGCCGAAGCCGAAGCTAGGGATGCCGAATACAACGTTAGGAAAGCCACAGCCAGCGCTCATATATCCAAGTACGATCTCAATGTTGCCGGAAGTCAGAATTTCATCAAATTGTTCGTTGCGCTCGTGCAGCTGTTCTCCATCATCCAGATCCTTAGGGCGGATCCGCTAAACGACTACGGTGCCTACCAGTTGACTTTGATCCCGTACGCTTTGATGTCCTTGGTCAACGTAGTGAGCGGTTTCTTAACCCCTTCCTATCCGGCGGTCTATATGGTACATTCAACAGTTATGAGAGAAGCCCGGAAGCGAGGAGGTGTATTCGATGGTGTTATAGGGCAACTAGACGAGGATGAAGATGATCAAACAATGACGAAAATAGAAGCAAAAAGAGATGAGTTGGAGACGAAAAGTCCGGAGACGAAAGATTCGGAAACAAAATGGGGACGTCGGAAAAGACCTTACTCTATGATAAGCTTTGGCGATTTTTATGGCGAGAATAATGACGTGTATCGGATAGCAGGATATTTCCATCATCTAGGAAGAAGCTTCCCGCTACTTCGATTGCTCAAGGACCCTTTCCTCCTGCAGCAGCGCAGACGCAAGAGAGTGGTAAAGACCAAAACTTCGCAACATATTTTCCAAGCTCTTTTCAACGAGAAAGCGCCCCAAGAGCTGGCGGAGAAGTACTTTGCTGTACTTGAGATTGGAAACGTTAGGTATACCCCACCAATTAGCAGTTTGCTGGCATTTTTCATGGATGTGGTGATCATTATTGCTCTTGCGATACCGTATGTGACGATACACGCACTTACAAAATTCAACGCGCCAAGTGGTCAGGAAAGGGTGCATGGCATTGTTTTTATGCTTTGGCTGGCGATTGGGGAGTTACTTCCCTTCTTTCTAATGCCATCGTGGAATTTGATCAACCTGGAGATTTGGAGAGTTGCGCTGAATCGGCGGATATTTTATGGCTTTCTTTGTACTCTTGTATTCACCATGGCCCCACTCGCAGGCTTTTACTTTGTCGGAGTAATGAGGTATTACGACTTGAGTCAGCACAATACTAATTGCAGTAAGTCCCGAAGAACTTTAATGCTTATGAGCCTGCCACTGACTGCAAATAGCTGCTGCAAGAAACGACCTTGTCGGCCTCCATTGGAACGGATCGACTTCTGTTAGTTAGAGGGACTGATGCAACATGAGTGTAGGTTGACAGATGTGCGATGGAGGCTCTTAATTTTTTTCTTTCGGTTAATGTATTTTCTGTCTCCTTTCTTTCATGACCATCATGTACCTACTATCTTTGAAGAGGTTCTTGTGTGTTTCCTCGTTCTATTTTGAATACCTGTGTGCCATCATCATGGTTTTTATTTATTTACGAACAATATGCTTACCCCCCCCTCCTGGGCGGCTAGAAAGCTCGTTATCCATTATAATATATTGGTTTCGTGACCTATTTTTCCCAATTCATTTATCAGTTGAAACCCTCGAGGGAGAGCTACATTGGATTCCCGGGCATCGCCGGGGCTGGTCTAGTTTGCATAAATTCCAGCTTTGACAGACCCGTTTATGAGCAGTCGGCATTTTACTTCGAAGCCGCCAGTCTTTGTACATACCTGTAGGCATAGGTCTATGGCATGGCTGCCAAGCTGATTCAAATGCCCAGCTGGTTGTCACGAATCAGCAACTATAGTTATTACTGGTTGTAAATACTCTCTACCAACCGCGGGAAAATGAGATCATGGAGTTTCCCCATACAAAACACGTGATTGGAAAGTGGATTCTACTTGGGGAAGGTGGAGATACGTCATTTCCCAAAATTGGTGGGTTTCCAATGAATTTCTCCCTGCGTAGTCATTCCATTTCCTGTCGTTTTCATAGTATTTCCCCTATGCTACACCGATATACCATTTCCTACTCATTACTATACTGTTTCTACTTTCTAACTACTTACCAAGCTCCATATAATTTACACTTTCCTCTACTTTCTAAAAGTCATGATGTTTTTAAGATTGTTATCATAGTGTTGAGGTTTTCATCAGGCTGTACCATGTTCATTTTGCAGGCCTTGCCATGAGAAAGTGGCTTTTCTGACTTGCTTATTTGCTACAAGTAAATTGGGCTAGCATCACCCATACGGGACGTGTATGTAAGCGGGTGCGTACCGACTGCAGGTGCGCGACGGTAGAGCTGGTGGTAATAAAGCCGTAAATCTCACGATGCTTGGCATATGCGCATCCCCGGCTCGTACCCACAGAGTATCCTGGCACCCCCACACTGGACAACCAAGTTACACTCATAAATATGAAAAAGAATGACATGGAAAATATTGGTTTGTATACCGGAAAGTGGGTATTTCATATCCCAATTCTTTTCCCTTCCACTTTCCCATAGTTGGTAGAGACTGTCTGTCTTTGAGTCTGGCAGATAGCGCTTCGACAGCTTCTAAAAGAAGAACTATCCCCTATACGCTCGATTTTGTAGATTGGACATAATAGTCGGATTGTCAATTATACCTGATGAAAGCCGAGATGATCAATTATCATGACGTGCTCTTCACAAATTAGAAGCTCTATCACCAGTTGCAATTGATTAGTATTCCATCCTACTCCCGAAATTCACATGACTAGTCTACAAATCGAGCGTGTGGGGGATAACAAAAACAGCACCCACACCATTCCGGTGGTAGTAAATACTTAGAGGCGCCGCCCGCATTTGAAAATATGCACCGGCATTTGTAAATCCCTGCGGGCACCGATAAACACCTACAGGCACCGCCGGCGCTTGTAAATATTCACAGGCATATATAAATACTTCCAGTCACCGCCGGCATTCATGAATAGCGGCCGGCTCTGGCACATGTAGCCGGCGGCTTTCTTGAGGGCTCGTCGGATTTAGCCCGTTTGAGGCCGGCCGGGCCATTGGGAACACTGATATCTCAGATTCTGGTAGCACTGGTGTTTGTCCTGGAGCACAAAGTCACGGCTAGGAACCGCTGTCAGTTTCCAGCACTTCGGTACCACCCACTGGCCTGCATAAACGGATGATCATCTGCTTTGGGTTACGTCAACTCAGAGGCTGGCCCCTCTACCGACTTGATAAGGTGGAAACGATGGCAGGTTCTAAACCCTGTAATATATCTGAAACTAATCCTACCAGCAATCAACCTGCGTTAGGCACTTGAGACATCGACTCTAAGAAATATGCCAACCAACGGAAATCATGGCTTTCGCCCAGTTGGATTGCAAACCGGTCAGAGTGCCTATCTGATAGAAGGATGTACACACTAATTCTTAATTCTGTAGCATGTGAACATACATAAACAATGGTCGCAAAAGCGTACGACACCTTGCCCTGCCCTGGATCAAGATTTGCCGTCCTGGAAGTTTTTAGACTATGGGACTGTACGTGTTACGAATGTGAAGCGGATGAAGTCTATTCTACTATCAAAGGAGAAGCTCTGTCTTTATATACATGAGAGCCTGGAACACCATGGAAGTCCATGGAAGCTCACGATTGCAAATACCAGTGGTGGCGAGTGAAGACTCATGGTTAAGTCTACGACTATGAGTCCGTAACCTGTGAGTCGATATGATGATCTCAGTACAGGTGACTTCCTTACAGATCATAAAGTAATACTTCCCCCTCTTGCTACGCTCCGTGGAGCAAGAAAACAAACTATACAAACATTGTGCCAAACATTATGCCAGACATCCATAAAGTGAAATCTCTGGTGCCTCATTACAACCCTCCTCCAATTGGCTGCGGTAGGCAGGGAAAGAGTGCAGTCCGTAGCCTGATATGGGATGGCCATCCCTTACATAAGAAATCCAAATGCATCCAAATTTCGTGATCAGGGCCTTCTACCATACGCCCATGGCTTTATTGAACTTATCGGGCTTCTGTGTTCCCAATGCTTTCGTGAGGATATCTGCCACATTCTCATCTGTCGATAGCCAGGGGTAATTGACTATACCTCGTTCGTGGAGATCTTGATTGTTATGATAGCAAACATCAATATGTTTCATTCGAGACTTGATGACTCCACTGGTGATATGTGCAAGTGCGCCTTCATTATCGCAGAGAATAGAGAGTGGCTTGGTTTTGTTGTTTTTGTTGTTTTTGTTGTTGTTGTTGTTTTTGTTGTTTTTGTTGTGTTTGATATCTTTGCATAACTGCAATAACCATTTGCCCTCTCTAGAGGCCTCTGAGCATGCGATATACTCTGCTTCTACTGTTGACATGGCAACTATGTCCTGCATCCGGGACTACCAAGATATCGTGCCATTGGAGATCAAAATGTGTCCTCCCTGAGATGTTTGATCGGGGCTGTCGTTGGCCCATTCCGAGTCTGTGTATATGATAAGGTTGCGGTCTGGTGGATTGTCGTGTAATTGGTAGTCTCTCATGGCCTTGCGATATTGTAGGACTCTCTTTCTGCAGTCAAATGTCTTGTGAAAGGTTTTGAGTTGTAACGACTAAGTGCTGCAACTGCAAACATTATACCTGATCTCGTGGCTTGCGCGATATACATGAGAGATCCCAACATTGCTTGGTATGCTCTGGGATCAGCTTCTCTCTCAGTCTCATTGATGAGATCCAACTTAATCTTGTCATCGAGTGGAGGTGTAACATTATAAGCCCTCTCCACATGGAAGCGTTTAGGCACTGAATCAACGAATCGTTTTGGGGCAAGACTGATCGTGCCATCCTCATTTCGGTATATCTTGATTGTGAGGATTTGGCGAGCGGTGCCGAGATTGGTGATCTTGTAAGTTGCCGTGAGAGCTGTGTTGATTACTTCTGACTTCTTTGCGGGCTGCGGTGGGTAGGTTAAGAGCATGTCGTCAACGTAGAGAAGTAGATGAATACCACCTTTGATTAGTATATATAGATCTGGGTTGGCCTCTGATTAGACGTAATCTAATGATAGGAGAAATGCATTAATATGACGTTACCAAAGATGTGGCACCTGCTTAAAACGGTAAAGTGCTTTTTGTAGTCGGACAACTCTGACATCTGAGTGTTCCCACTGAGGGTCGTCTCCCATAAGAGGCTCGATGTGGGGCCAGCCCTCTGGTAGCTTCATGAGCAGGGTATAATCATCGATGTCAGGGTTGAGGAATGCAGTGACTACGGCGAGATGATTGATGTTCCAGTTGTTTTGCGCAGCGATGCATATTAGCAGTCGAAACGTGGTGTGTTTGCTGACTGGATCATATGATTCTCCATAGTCGAGTTGCCCATATCCTTTGTTCACTAGCCTGGCATTGTAGCGTGTTGAGCTGTAAGGGTTGGGTTTAGTCTTAAGAACCCATTTCGATCGGATTGGCCTTGCTCCGAAACCGGTACGTAGTTCCTCTAAGTTGACTGGTGAGAAGGTATCGTTTTGTATGATAGAGTTGCTCACCTCCATGATCGCGCCGTGCCATTGTTTCCTGGGTGGGCTGAGTATCGCTGCCTGGTATGATCGCAGATCACCATGAATTGTAGTCGAGGATAGTGCATTGTGTATCAGTTCAGAGACGTTTACCTGTGCTCTGCATTGTGTGACTCTGTCTGTCAGTACTGGGGCTTTCTTGGATCATTTAGTAGTAGCCATGACAGATTGTCGCAATTGTGTTTGTGTGAAAACCTCGTGTCTTGATGGGGCTTGATGAGGAGATTCGAGGGTTGGACAGTGACCGGAATGACCAACGTAGGTGTCTGTGTGGGCTTTCTCGTCTGGAGCCATGTGCGTCTGTGTGTGGTCATTTTTCATACCTGAAGCAGGTGGACTTCAATCTCCATGCCCATTTCTACTGTGACCAGTTGATCGAAGATCTGAATTTGCTTCCGAGTCCTACCACCGTGGGATTCCCAGCGACTGGCTGGTGGGTATCATCATCAGTGCGGCCATGAGACACTCTTTCACTGATTCCAGTTGTATCATGAGTGCAGCCGCAAGCCATGATCTCATCCGTTCCACTGGCATCTATATCCTCAATCTGTGTTTCTTCTTGCGGTACACCGAATATGACAATTTCGGTCATCTCTTTTGGCTTGTCATGGTGGACACGCTGCTTGCGTTTTAGTGATTGTTGGCACCATATGTAGGCCTTTCTTTCCTCGTCTAATATAACATCCGATTAAGCCTTTAGTGTGTAATGCTCCAGGTCCCAGATTCCCCATAATGTCGTGGAGTCATTCACGTAACCGATCACCATGCAGGCCCCAGATGGTGCTCCCAACTTCTGGTCAGTTCGCTGCTTCTCTGGGATCAGCCTGCTTGTGTAGCATCCCAATCGGCCTAGATTGTGGAGCTGTGCTTTAGGATTGATTCCCTTGCATGTGGGGTCTTCGAGAGGTTTGTCAAATTCAGGCTTGCAATAAGAATGCAGCATCTCGTATGGCATGTCGTATGGGGCCTTGAAGCCATCGCGATCATCTCTTCATGTCAGTCCCTCGTTGGGCATGCACTGATGGAGATATACAGCAGTGTTGACTGCTTCCCCCCAAAACTCGAGTGGTGCCTAGTGTTAGCAAAGTTTCCAACCCGCTGGAACGGTTCCGGGTTAGGGTTGGAACCGGAACCGAACCGTTTCAACGGTTTTATCACATGGAAACCACGGACCATTGCATTTGGGCCTGGTTCCACCTCAAAACCCGGCCATTGCATGCGTAGATTTCTCGCTGCAATTAAGTATTTGAGTTCTGATCGTATCGTGACATGATGAATATGTAGATTGTGTAGTTTTAGCCACTCTTCCACCTCCCACTTGGAGATATGGGATACGACCAATATTCGCGTAGTTGCTATCAATAACTCGAGAATTTGGCTTGAAATTGGCGCTTATTTCACAGCCACTCAACCAAAATCAGTCGGATCGCAAATCTGAAAGCGAGAAGTCAAGGAGCTCCTAAAACTGCCCAATATTGGGATTGATCATGTTACAATACGATCAGTACTCGAATACTTAATCGGAGCAAATGCTGCATAAACCAGCAAATAAGAACCGCGATCCGGCTCCAACTTGGCCAAAACACCGAGGTTCTATGTCCAGGCCGGGTAACAACCCACAGAGACAGGCGTGGGTCGGGTGTTTGGCCAGGTCTGGAACCGAACCGAACTGAACCGCAAGTCAAAATGCAGACCGCTGGCGGGTTACCCGGACCTGTTGCTAAGACTAGTGGTGCCTGAGAATCTTGAATCATTGCTCTTGCCCTTTCAGTGATCGTGTCAATCATTCTCACCGCAACTCCATTCTCAAGATTGTCATACGGTGGACAGAACTCAAGTGCTGTGCCACATGCTCGCAGTAGCCCTCTGAAGAGCTCATTATCATATTCTCACCTGCCATCATCGCATCGGAAACATTTGATATTGTAGCCGCTCTTGTCAACCTTGGGTTGTTTGTGTTGATAGGCTGCAATGCTGGTCATCTTCTTCTGGTCAGGGAGTAAGTGAACTGTTGTCCATCGCATGTAGTCATTGACAGAGATAATAGAGTGTTGTTGGCCTCACTTAGTCGGTAAAGAGAAAGGACCACAGAAATCAGACTGAACATGTTCGAATGGTGTGGTAGCCCTTTTGACTTCAGTTCGAATAAACTTGTGCCTGTGCTTGGCCTGGGTGCAAACATCGCATATTTCGGTGGCTTTGTTGAGGTCGTTGAGTCCATCAATTAGGGATCGCATCGCAGCAGGCTGAAGATGGGATAATCCTGGGTGCGACAGTTTTGCAGTGATCATGGATGCTAGAGTGAAATTCAGATTCGTCTGCAATCGTGTCTAACCATCCTCACGAGACGAGGTTCTGGCTTTTGACTGGAGGGCCACCTGAGCATTGGTTGATATGGCTTTGGAGGTAAGAGGGTGTGGTGATTGGAGATTATAGATATCCCCGATACTGTTCGCGGTGATAGAAGTGGTCGATTTCGTATTGGCTGATTTGAAACATTTCCCACGTCAAAAGGTCGTTGTGTATCCTCCATGTTCAAATTGGCTCATGGATAGCAAAGATTGTCGACAATTCGGAGTATAGAGAGCATCCAATTACAAGTCTTGAGTGATATAGTCCAGTCCGTGATATGTAGCAGTAATGATCATATAATGTCCAAGTTTTATAGTGATCGGAGAAGGCAGTCCTTTGTATAAAATGAAGAGGCTTCTATCGTTGCACATCTTGTGAGAAGCTGCTGAGTCTACCACCAATGTCGGAGATGATGCAGTCGAAGACATGAAGGCTGCAGCGTGAGTGGTGTTTGGTAGTCAGAATGGATCTCGAGTACCAGTCAAGATTGCATGCTGTGTCATTGCCGTATTGATTTCCACCATTGAGTGTTGAGCGCTTCGTTTGTTGACCTCATTGTGGGCTTCGAGACCGTGTTGGTGACTTTGGCATCCGGTTCTCGTATGGGCAGGTTATCCACAGTGGAAGCAGAGCACTTCCTCGCTCTTCTTTTAGTTACAGCCTCCGCTTCCGCATTTGAGTCGTTTGACAATGCTTCAGCTGTTGGTAGTATGATTGTTCATCCTGCAGTGCGGGCATCTGAATTCTTCATCTTCTTGTTTGTTTCCTCCGCGGTTTCTGCCGATATTTCCTTGTGCACAGCTTCGTGTATTTCCTCGTGCTCCCTGCATGCCATGTCCTCCGCGGTAACTGTATAGTGCGGATCGAGTTGACTCATCTCAAATCTCCATGGCGAGCTCGGTTCAATCAGCGTCCTCTCATAGACTGTCAACAATTTGCTGGGCGGTTGGGACTGGAGTTTGTTGCTCGAGTATCTGGATGGTTGTTTTGAATTCCTTTGGCATGGTGGAGAAGATGTGACTTTTCATCGTTTCGTCAGAGATGGCTTTGGGAGATCCCATCAGTTTCTTGCAAAGATCGATCAGTCTAGTAAAGTACTGTGTTATCTTCCTGTCTTTCGATTGGCGTGGAGCATGAAACTTGCGACTGATCTGAGTTCGACCAACTTGATTTGTCATATTGTTCAATCCACCCTGTAGAGTCTGCCACATTTCAACTGGATTGTCGATGTTGTTGATCAATGGAAGTAGATGATCTGTGAAGCAAAGATCAATCTGAGCAATAGCATCATTGGCGTTCCAATGCCACTCCATCTGCAGAGTGCGTGCAGTGGATCCGTTACCTTTGGGAAGGAGCTTCTCTCCAGTGACAATGCTGTACGCCGTCATTTGAACCAGCATGCGGCGTACCTTCATCCTCGATGTAGGGTAATTATCTCCAGTAAGCTTGGGAATAAATCAGTAGTCGGTCTTAAACATCTTGGTGGTGGCAGACATCATGAGAAGTGGCAATGGTGACTGTGGTGTTGAGTTTTAGTGATGTTTATACTGTTGTTGCTACGGCAAAAGTCGTGGGGTTAGGGTTGATGAGGCTCCTCTAGATCGTGAGATGAAAGTAGTGTAAAGTAAAGTGAGTTCAGTCAGCGGCCTCGTGGTTCGGAACCTGTTACGAATGTGAAGCAGATGCAGTGTATTCTACTATAACAGGAGAACCTCTGTCTTAATATACATGACAGCCTGGAACACCATGGAAGTCCATGGAAGGTCACGATTGCAAATACCAGTGGTGGCGAGTGGAGACTGGTGGATGAGTCTACAACTATGAGTCCATCACCTGTTAGTCGAGATGACAATCTCAGTCCAGGTTACTTCCTTACAGATGATATGGTAATAGTACGGGTCAATGGGCTACCGAGTGATGGATCCATGATGCACGTGATGCGCTCGTGACCAAATGATATCTAATATGCCTCTTACCCATAGTATTAGCAACGGGTCCGGGTAACCCGCCACCGGTCCGGGTTTGGACCGTAAAAACGGGTCGGTTCGGTTCCAGACCCGGCCAAAAACCCGACCCGCAGCTTCTTGGCGGGC
>Ga0307512_10002843_pt1 | contig 21060 bp, 28 predicted proteins | sample 14_EM_MG_FD_200267 | JGI IMG/M metagenome (GOLD analysis project Ga0307512, IMG submission 200267) | Populus trichocarpa ectomycorrhiza microbial communities from riparian zone in the Pacific Northwest, United States - 14_EM | ecosystem: Host-associated > Plants > Roots > Unclassified | place...
CGAGGGTGCACCAAAAGCCATGAGGCAGCGAGCAAGCTTCATTATGAATTGCTGGCGGCTAAGAATAGCTAGAAAAAATAGGGTAAAAAAAGTGGGGTTGGAAGAATCCGAGTTAGAACGGACAAATTCCGGTGGGGAAGGAGAGAGAAAAGAGCAATTTACAAGTGACGTTAAACTGTATCTTGATCTTCTGGGCTTCCTTGCGGCGCTGGCGGTATGACGTGTACTGCAGATTCATCTGTTGCCTGCACTGGCTCTCGGCATCCTCAGGGTCGTCCTGCGACTCCTTTTTCGTTCCGGTGATTTTCGGGTCATCCGGGTCGTATCCGAAACTCGATTGAGAGCGCGCCAACCAGGGACGACGGGAGTGGCCATCGCCAAATAGGACGTCGTGTGGAATGACAAACTCGGACTGGTCTGGGGCCTGTTGCCAATACACGCGCCATAGCTCCAGCATGTTAGCAAAGCCACCTCGAAATCTCCGCGGCATGGGAGGCAGGGGGACATCGACGGGGTCGACGCAAGTCGAATATCTCGGTGGCGGCAACAACCGAGGAGAGCCCGCACCGGCGCTGTCACGTCGGGTCTCATGTTCTCCAACGGCGAGACGTCTCCTCGGACCGAACGCAGCGTCCTCGTACACGCGAGAAGGGGGATCGATGTCGTAAGGGTGTTGACGCGAAGACCAGTGGTACCTGTCACGTGCTGGAGGCGCCTCAACGTGGGACACAGGGTCGACCTTTTGGTTAGGTTCGAGATGATCCAAATTGGCAACGAGGGTACCGCTGCCGTAAACGGGCAGTTGAGTGCGGTAGAGTGTAACACCATCGAGTGTGGGACTGGACATGGCGTCGTCGGTCTCCAATTCGTCCCCACCAAAGGGATTAGTGAAGCGCTGAGGGGACGTGCGCTCATTGGAGGAGCGATCTACGGATTCTGGGTGGCTGACATGAAGGAAAGCATCGCGGTTGTCGGGAACGGATATGCCATTATTGGCTTGGGCATGTGGGTGAGAGTGGAAGCGAGAACCAGGTTGGAAATGGACACGAGGCCCACGGTGTTCGAGATGTTCGAGCTGGCCCTGGTCCCGCTCTAGCTCTGGTTCTGGGTCATTGGCAAAAGACATGATTGGTTCCAAGAAGTTATCGTTAGGTAACTTTGACTGGACTTATAAAAACGTGTGACGTCATCATTAATCGGCAATTTACCATTGGCTCAGTTATAAATTTGTTATTTACAATACGTGTTTTGGCGAATTGCGTCTTCAATTGGCTGGCCGCCCCGAGCCCCTTCTACGCCCTTCCAGGTCTCAAAGTCAAGCGCCATCATATTACTGGGTGCGCCTGGGATCTCTTGAAATCCAATTCTCTCGTAAAATTTCCTTGCCGCCGTGTTCCTCTCATCCATCCCAAGCCATACGGCGTCAATCTGCTGTTCACGCAAATGCTCCACAGCGCGTCCGATTAGTCTCCGTCCCCAACCGCGCCTCTGAACCTCCGGCAGCAGATTGACGTGCATATGCGCGGGGCTCACAGCCAGGCACGCCTCGAGTGCCACATCCGGCGCGCGGTGAATTCGGTCGGTGTATTCTTGATATGCCTTTGTCCCCTCGTCCCCGTTGCTTGAAAGAGGGTATCGAATCCGTAGAGGCGGCCACCACGCTTCGGTTGCTGCTTCGTATGCTCGCGTGTCTGAAGTCCCGACGATGTATCCCTTTATAGTCTTTGTCGTATGGTCGTCGTCCGACGCCGCATCGTCCACGAGGACAAAACCCCATGTACGCGCCGTCTCCAAAGGTAGCAACACGTACGGCAGGGCCCAGACCAGGCCAGGGAGTTCACAATGCCTATGCAGAGACTCCGCGGATTGGCCAGCGTCGCCTGTGAGGAGGCAAATACGCGAGAGTGCAGGGGTGTCTTCCGGAACCACCAGGCGGATGGTGAACGGCATACTGATGGGGAGATTTTGTTGTCAAGCGTTTCGTGGCATCGGTATTCGAATTGCCATTTTATCAGATGGAGTGTGGGGCGTTCACGACGCGTCACAGGGGCATTGGACAATAACTTTTCGTTTCTCTGTACTTCAGGAAGCACGGAATTTTCCCGGAGATCAAGTAGGGTGTGAGTATGAATTGACAAAACAGTCACAAGGGAAATAGTAATAGATGGCCCATGACACGAAAGCAAATCGACTAGCATTATGGCCTCGGGACTTGATGGGATACAAGACGTTAACAAGATATCGTAGTCACGGTCACGATCCTTGCGGACCTTCTTCGGGAGGACTAGGCGCCATCACTGACGTAGTAGGTAAGAGATGAGGAGAAATGGGAGCAAGGTAAACGCACTGAGAGCTCCAAGGGCAATAACGATGTAGAGCCAATACTTTTGTAGGAATGTCTTTTCTGGTGCCTGGACGATAGGATCCCCAGTCGCAGTCAGAGGCGGGGGAACACGAAGTTGTGGCCTAAAACCGGCGTGAGGGATGATCTGACGTAAGCAGGATGACAACGAACAATGGTGGCTGCCTCGGGAGGGAGAGGGTGATGGTGACGTTATGAGGCAAGGCCAGATTCAGGCCAGATCCCTTACTAGGCGGACAGGTGCCATCAGATGGGGCAGTGTCTAGGAAATAATCAAGGGAGAATGGAGCGCCGCCGGGATGAGGGACATGAAGGACGATGTGCTCGTTGGCAGCATTGACGAGGTGGCACTGGGTAGAGAAAGGTGAGGAGGAGGGGTAGGGAGGGAGGAAGGAAAGGATATTACTGCTTTGATGGACGATGTGAGCCAGAGGGAGGTACTTTGGCCGGGATGTGGATCGAGAGCCAATTGGTAGAGGGCGTCTGTGACGTGTGCGGTCTCGACAAATGACTCAAAGTCGGCTTGAAGACTCGGCGCAGGCTGTATGCGGAGGTTGCCGGCGGCGTCTGAAAGGATGGAGGCTCTGTTGAGGAAGGGGGGTTCAGGTAAAGAAGGGTGGAGGACACGATGGTGCAGCTGCCAGGCCCATAACGGGACAGGTACTGCGGCGATGGTGACGACGAGGATGAAGGAGAAGGATAACATGGGAAAATAAATTGAAAAATGGGGGTGTCCGGATGGTGGCCGTATTGGTTGATGGGAGGTTCTAGGCCGGGGATTGGCCACTGGGCCATTGGGCGCGGATGGCCTCGACCCGGATTGGCCTGGTTCTGGGTGGCTGATTGGTTGTTCTCTATTTCGGTTCCAGTTGGGTTGCGATGCCCTTCTCTCGTTCAACAATGTGAGACCGTGATCGCTGATCTCTGATCCTTGGTCCAGGTCCCACAAGGTCGAGACTCTCTCCCATTTTATAACGCCATCGCTTTGCCTTTCCCCCGCTTTCGTCTCTTCCTTTCCCCTCCCCCGCTGAACCATCATCATCCCCAATATCAAAATGTCCCTCCTCTCCCTTGACGTCAAGCCCTCCCTCACCCTCACCGACTCGCCCATCCAGGAACACGCCGCCCTCCCTACCCCTCCCTTCTCCCCACCTCAAACCCTTACCGACGCACCTGCAGACACCTCCGTGGTCCTGCTTAACTCCCTCGTGTCCTTCTACCAGCAAGAATCCCTTTGGGTTCACCGTACCCGTGCTGCCCTCGAGCTCGCTCTCACGGCAAAAGGTCGCGATTCAATCACCGCCGCCGCCACCGCCAAAGCCCTTTCTGACTCGTCGTCATCCACCGACTCTTTGGGCAGCCTCACAGAGGATTCCGACATGCAATCCATCAAGGCGGAGCCCACAACCCCTCCGCCCTCACTAGGGAAAGTGCACCCCAAGTCTCGGTGGTTGCAGCGCAAACAGAGCTTTAAGCTCAGACTGGAGGGCATTGGGCCGCACAGCCTCCACCGCCGCCACCGTCGTATGCGGCGGGATGCCTCTGCCGAGGCTGGCACCCGACTGCTTGAATTATTTGGCCAGCTTATGGAGGCCCGCATGGAAAGCTGCCATCGTGTCAATCGCCTCGTCAGGGAGGCGAATCGCGTTGATCTGTATCGCACATGACCACAGGTTGGTTTCCCCTCCCTCGAGTCATGACGTCCTTCCATGCTGACGTATTTTTCCCAGACGGGTCTGTTCCTTCGTGGGTTTTGGTGACAGAGGGGGGGCATTTAGGGTTATCAGTTGACACAATATACAACAACCTTCAGCCAGGGCCGTGGCAAACCTGGATATACTATATACTCGGGTGCGAGAGCAGCACATGACTGTAGTTGCACGGCCCGTCAGGTGGGGATGACCTAGTACACGTAGCGGTAGTACCATTAGAATGCTCGCGGGGATACAGTACAGTATCTATGTCTCCGTCAATCTATTCATCAGAGAAGCTTACAAATGAAATATGACTTGATATTATTACTACACACCTGTGCTGTGCCGCGCTGCGACCATCGCACACCTCTTGCCTTGTTTGTCCTTGGCCGATACAACTTTGTCTCCTTCCCTCCATGTCCTCTAGATACGCACCTCTTCCAAACCCCCAGACGGACCCTCTCCTCAACGACGAGATGGAGGCAGCGTTCGAAGATGACGACGACGACGATACACACGACGACCATGCAGAATCTCGCCCGCTTAACCCCGCCCCGTTTGCTTCTTCAGTTCCACACACCCCTACGCTTGGAATGTATGACTTTGAGAACTTCGACTATGCAAGCTTACCCCCACCGGGTTCTCCCCCTGGGCCCTCTTCGGTCGCCCTCCCGAACGACATTGGCAACTCCAACGGGTCAATCCCCTCTCCATCGGAGGTACTGCACGTAGACGAACCCCGCTCCAACTGGTTTCGCAGGACGGCCAGGTCGATTTTACCCAGTTCCCTGCACCACCGGTTACATTTAGATTATGAACCGACGCCCGGCGTCATCGGCGGTGGTACACATAACGATGGAGTCTTTGCCAACGTAACTGCGAAACCCTCACGGCCAGTACAACTACGTGAAGGTCCGCCCTGTTTTAGTTTTACACCTCTCTGTTGTTTTTCTTTTTCTTGCTCACACCCAATTTCATCTTCAGGCGACGATGTTTATCTTGTCCCAGAAGAGTCCCAGAAGGATACACCACCCTCATACGCCTCAGCCCAGGCCGACTCTGTGCCACCTTACTGGGAAACCACTGTCCATGCGCCATCCTCACCAGATGATATGATTATCGATCACCTTCCCACCGGCTCCGTATTTTCATTCCTGTGGAACCTCTTAATATCCATATCCTTCCAATTCGTCGGCTTCCTCCTCACCTACCTCCTCCATACGACCCACGCCGCACGTTTCGGCTCACGTGCGGGGCTCGGCGTTACTCTCATCCAATATGGTTTTGCCCTTCGGAGTAGACCAGAAGAGGACCAAACCGGTTGGTGGGCCACTGGTGGTGCTTATGGCAACGCAGCCCAAGAGGATCCGCCCGCCAAGCCAACGTTCGGCACGAAAGAGGAAGCTGAGGACTATTACCGGAAATTGAACATCACCATGGTCAACGGAATGCCGTCTGGGACTATCCCAGGCGCGACCATGGATGACATGGCCGTTGCAAACGAGGCGACGACATACTGGTTATCTTTTTTCCTCATGACCGTTGGTACGGTTCCCTTTTTTCTTTCTTTCTTTTTTTTTTCTTGATTCACTTTGTATTTTTTTTTCTTTCAGGTTGGTTTATCCTCCTCACATCGCTGCTCAGCTTTTGGCGCGTCAAGCGCTGGGAACGCAATATTTTAGCCTCGCAACGCGAGACGTCCGTTTCCGGTCGCGCCGCTGCCGGCCAGTCGTCGCCGCATGCATTCTCCATGCATATACATCGTTTCATGGGCGCGCCCGTGCGCGATATGAGTTCGCTCCTCCTCACGGGACTCGGCCTTTCTCGGCGCTACCGCGGTGCGGATCCAGAGGGCGGCGGCGAGGATGATCACGATTTAGACAGGGCGGTCCCGATGACGCCCTTGAGGCCTGTGCCGCCAGAAGAGTCGTCCCGGCGCGAACTAATTGTGGCGATGTATGCGCACGACCCTGAACGACAGCGACAGATCATACAAGCGTTCCGGGATGACGACCAATTGATGGCAGATATGCGCGCTGCAGGGATGCTCTGAGAGGGAATCAGGGGCTGTTGCTTGTGTTTTTTTATATATCTTGTGTTTCACCGTCAACGTTAGCCCAGCCTCCTTTTACAGCTTTTATGTACCGCATATAATCAAATGTCAATTCTAGAACGGTCCTCGGTGCTTGACCCATGTCAGTTCCTTTCAATTTCGCATCGCAACAACCCTTTTTTCCTTTTTTTTTTTGGACAAGACACCGACGTACACCGAACAATCTCTACTTCCTACTTTTTTACGTGCGCTCCACCAGAGCGACACCGGGCTAGATGATGTCATCGTTCGTCCACATGGGTGGTACCTTGCCCTTGAACGGTTCAAGCGAGAACTCGAGCGCCGAGCACGGGTACCCGATCTCGAACTTCTCCAACACGCTCGGGTGCAGAATACCCAGCCTTCCTATCTCCAAGTCCTTCCGGTCTCGGCTCACCGCGCCCACTTCGAACGCGGTCCCTGTCGGATTGGTTTTCTGGGGCACACTTACCAACGCTTCGGTGGGTCGGGCGCGGTAGTAGATCGTTGCGGCGCGACCGGGGAAAAACGTCGGATCTGTATTTGTGAGAATTCGTGAGGGTTGAAACAAGGTATTGGAACCTGAGCTCATGCGAAAAGATAGTGACGCACCGTCTCGCTCTTTGATGTAATACCCCCACGTCGTCGGAGCGGCTGGGTCTTCGCTGCTGCTGCCGCCGGGGATGTGTGGCACCTCGAGCATCGCCATGGCACGATCGAGCAGACCGTGCACGATCTCGAACCCGGCCGTCTTGTTGCACCACACCGCCGTGGCGTGCCGCTCGTTGCGCGCCTGACGCTCGCGCCGGGTATCCTTGAACACGACGTCGGACGTCTCGAAGATGCGAATCGGCAGCGCGTGCGACCGGTTCTCCCGGATCGTCTTGAGCAGGCCCGGAAGGAGCGAGGTGCGCACCACCTGGAACTCGAGCGTCTTGGGGTTCGCGATCTTGACCGCCGTTTGACCGTCGTCGGCCGTGTTGAGCCAAGCAAAGTTTTCTTCGTGAGAGCACTGGGAACGAAACGGCGATCGGAGGAAGCGAAGCGAAAGCGTTTAGAGATTCAGAAGGGCGTTCGGCGCTGGCTGGCCATGAGCAAGATTTGAGAACGTACGAGAATGAGTGGCAGAACCTCGACCCAGCCGGCGTACGCCCATTCGTGCCGGATGAGATCGCTGAGCTTGCTGACGGCAAGCGGCTGCGCTACTGTGCTCGTCGCTGGGAATATATCTGGCAAATTGTTGAAACCGTACGCGATCGCCGCGTCCTCCATGATGTCGCATTCGTGCAGAATGTCGGGCCTCGTCGGGGGGATAGACACGTTGAGCGTATCAGGGTTTCCAGGCGTGAGCTCTGTCCGCAATGACATGCGCTCGAGGAGATCTTTAACTTGCGTTGCGGATAGATTCAGCCCTGTGCAAGAATTGACGTACGAGGCATGCGCCTGTGTCTGCCGCCAAGAGAGATCGGGTGAGATCACGACCCGACCATCAGGATAGATTATTTTGACGGGCTCAATGCTGGATAGGACCATTTCGGTCAAGCAGGACGGGTCGATGATGAGCATGGGACGCACGTAAAGGGCTCTTCGCAATACTCGGAGAACATCGTCGCTACGATGTTTGTCACGATATTGAGTTTCGTCTGGTCCGTCGCCGTCAGGTCAATGAAAATGTTTCGGGTGTTGACAGTTATCTTGCTATGCTCCGAGTTTATGATGGGAGGGAAGGAAAGCACACGATCTTCCCGGTCGTAGATGATAGGGTACACGGGGGAGTTGCGAATAATGGGCAGATATTTTCCCAGATGGCGATCAGACTACAGTATGCGTCAACGAATGAATCCTTTGGTCGCTCTCAAATCGCTTACTTCATAGACCGTCATCAGTTCTTCTGCGGTATATGCTTGTGTCTTGTTCAGCGGGACGAACTTTATGTCCTTGGGAGGCTTGGCCTCGTAGCGGAATGGCGCCGTGATGGTATCCAAATCGTGTGTGCCGATGGAAACGAACTGTCGTTTCCGACAGATGTTTTGGTGTAACTTCTCCTGCAAATCTATGAACGAGTCGTACGACCGTTGCGTAAATTTGACATTTCGAAGGACAGCAGAACCGAAGTAGGGGCGGACTTGGGCTATCTAAGACACTTGTGAGGGCATAGAAAATAAAAGTGCGAGACCCGACTTACTGCTGGAGCTACGGTAACCTCTATGAGGTCCTTCTCCCCTCCGGGCGGGTATACCAATCTATATTCCGGCGTCTTCCCTTTGCCTAAGAACACACGCAACGCGCGCGCAATCCCTTCTATACAAAGTAGGTCATATCTAAAAGACACGATCAGCAACTAACATAATTGGATGTAACGCGCTGCATACCTATTTGCTGGTATTTCTATTTTCAATTGCTAGGAATTATTGGAGTGAGCACAGTCTCAGTCGGTCACTCGAGGATGCACGTACGGGGCGATCAGCAGGTAGGCCCTGTTTGATCGCGTTCTCGACCTCTTCTGTGGTCTAAGTCCATGCATGGTGATGAGCTGAGAGTGGGGAGATCTCGAGATATACAGCACTGACGTCTTCATCGAGCTCAATGCCAAACTCGAAACAGAGCCTGTCAAATTCTTCCGATGCTGTTGCGCGAGAGTGCTAAGTCCAGGTGATCGCGAAACACGATGAATAACATTTGCGTACAGAACTTCTGTCCGAGTCGTTCCCAGAGGTCCTCCTTGTCCACCGAGACTGTAGGCATCGTACTTGAGATGAGATTTGTAGCACGGCGGTTGGCCACTGACTCGGCGGAATCGAGGCTACCCGTCGCGGCCCGGGATATCTTAACTCGTTCATCTTCATTCATCTCGCGTCTTCATTCAACTCGCGATGAAGTACATCGCTCTCCTCAGCGGCGGGAAGGACAGCTGCTACAACCTCCTACACTGTCACAGGAACGGCCATGAACTAGTCGCGGCCGCTTCTCTACGACCAGAGCCCGGAAAAGGCGCGTGACGCCCCCTCATTTTTGCCCCTCTCGCAAATCGTCTTCATGCAACCCCAGAGGAGCTGGACTCGTACCTCTACCAGACTGTGGGACAAGACGCCATCGAATTCGTCGCTCGCGCTTTGGACGTCCCCCTCTATCGGAGAGTAATCAGTGGCACGGCACTCGTACAAGACTCAGAGTATGGCGGACGAGACGCGAAGGAACGCGGAGGCGTCGCCGGAGACGAGACAGAGGATCTGTACGCTTTGCTCGCTGATGTCAAAGTAATGCAGACTCTGTTAATGCATCCGTTTTCGCTCGTTGATCATATGATACGCTGCAGTCTCGACATCCTGGCGTAAAAGGTGTCTCTGTTGGGGCCATCCTCTCAAACTATCAGCGCGTCCGCGTAGAGCACGTGTCAGCACCCTCTCCCGTATTACCCTTTCGTGGGCTTATTCATGCTTGCGTATGCTTAGCTGTCAAAGGCTGTCCTTGACACCTTTGAGCTATTTGTGGCAGAGAGATCAAGCAGAGCTTCTATCAGAGATGATTGCAGCTGGAATGCAAGCCGTCCTCATCAAAGTTGCGGGAATTGGGCTTACCACTAAACACCTCGGCAAGACTCTATCCGAAATGCAGCATACATTAGTGACATTGGTGGGTAGTGCTTCTTTGATTTTTTTTTACCGATGATGATCCGACCGACTGGCATAGAATACGTTGTACGGTTCGCATATTTGCGGGGAGGGGGGAGAATACGAGACATTAACACTCGATTGTCCACTCTTCAAGCGGCGCATTACGTTGTGAGTTACTTTTTTTTGCTACTTATCTACCATGCTGACCGTTCCGCAGACATGACACCGAGACTGTCATCCATTCGGACAGCGATTTTGCCACCGTTGCATTCCTACGCATTCTGCGCGCTTCCCTTGATTCGAAACCAGACCACGTCCCCGAGCTCGCCGTTCCAGCCCTCCTTGATCAACCTTATCTCCAGGTGGCAGAACACCTTCAAGCCAGGTCACCGATCAATGATCAGATCACAGATCAAATCTGTTGTCCTAATAGACCTATATGCATCCAGCTACCGAGCCCTACATCTAGGTCCCTCGGGAGTTGGATCTCCATAGGTAACGTCCATAGAGACCTCTTTGTTGTATCAGATGTGCCCCTAGAGGACGAGGTCCGAGAATGCTTCCATCTTCTACAAAGTAAGCGTTCTATCGGGATCACATTCGTCGGTTAACCAACTGTATGTCACTAGAATGCCTCTCGGAACACTCGCTATCTCTCTCTCATATCGCTAACATGAACATCTTCATTTCATCTATGGACGACTTCGCTTCTATCAATGCTGTTTACGCGACCTACTTCGGCGTAAGCCCGCCAGCGCGCGCTTGCGTGGCGGTAGACCTTCCTCATCCCCTGCGAGTGATGCTAGACTGTGTCGCATACGCCGAGCAAAAAGTCGGCGATCGCAAGGCGTTGCACGTCCAAGGTCTGAGCTACTGGGCACCAGCAAACATCGGCCCATACTCTCAAGCCATCCTCGTAAGACCAAAGCTACCCCAGCGCGCCTCGATCGCGTAAATAAAAAGTAACCGAGCCGCTGACGCCATATTCCTTTCCCTTCCTTTCCTATCTTGTTCGTATCTAGGTAGACGAACGCGTCTTCATCTCGGGCCAGATCGGTCTCGTACCTAGTTCCATGAGCATGCCGTCGCCCCAAAGTCTCGCCACCGAGGTACCGCTCGCATCGCAGCATGCCGATCGCATCGTCAAGGCGCTATCAGGCAGTGCGGGCGGCGGCGGCGGCGGATGGAACGACGGTCACGCGCAGTTGATCTTGTATTGGGCTGCCGAAGAACGCCACGTCTCGTACGCAATAACGGCGGCGCATCGCCTGGACGTGAGTCTATTAAAAGCTTACACTGGACCAAACCATAACCTTGTTTATAACAGCGAGACGCCACGCCGACGCTCTTCTTGGTTGTGAGGGGTCTTCCCAAAGGTGCCCTCGTCGAGAAGCAAGTCCTCTATCATACTGGCCGGGGATTCCCCGCTGCAGATGACGGTGATGAGGGTGATACGGCGACGCCCGTGTCCTGCCCCGCTTCATACAGCACAGGTATCGCCCTGGTTTCCCATCAAAAGTAGGTCTTATCTGAATCAGATACGCCACAGAAGCATTCTCCGAAGCCGACACTGAAGTGCGATCCGAAGTATCGTATCTCGAGCACGCCGCGGCCTCCGCCGTGGTGATTTGCGGAAGAGGCAGTTCGGGCTGGGCAAATGTCTCTCATCGCCTCAAGGCTGTTGCGGAACTCGAAGGCAGGCTCGCGCGTGCGCTGTCAGTACGGCTGTTTTACAACGTCACGACTACAGCAGGTGGGGTTGCGGCGTTTTTGTTAAAGTTGACCCAGAGTCTTCTCTGACCTTTTTATAGCAGACATCCCTCCAATTCAGGGTCTGTTTCACTTGGGCAGTCCGGCCATCACACCAGTTCCCTGCCGCTGTATTCGCACACGGGATGAAAGTGACTGGGATTATGCATTATGTATACTCAGTGCATGAAGACGTTTATTGAATTGATATATCAGCCAAGAATTGAGAGAAGTGAGACCCAGACAAACATGCTTGCAACGACTTTAGATGCGCAATTTAAATCAAAGAGTGACAATAGACCGAGGCATCGGGTCATGGGGTATGGTCCTGCTTGAGCACCCTCATCTCTCCCAGACGACGCCTCATCTCTCTCTCCGTGTGGGTTGGGGGTACCATACGGCACAAAGCGGCTCCGACCTGCCAAAACAATGTCGATACACAGGAGATGGGTACAGACAGTAGAGGGCAGCGTACCAGGGTGCAAAGCCCGCCAAAACGAAGTACCCAAGCAACACCATTCTTCCCGTAGAACGCACCTGTATTCGCCGGATTATCTTGGGCTTGGGCATCTGCGAGTTTAAAGATTAGACTCGCTGCGAGTGCAGTCTTTGAGGTGTCAGAAATCGGAACGTCCTGGAAGAGGGCAGAATGGACTCACAAGGAATTGAGGGAAGACGATGGCCAGGTTGTGGATACCGAGGATGGTCCCTCCCGCAACACGGGCGGATTTCTGACCGTCGCCGTTGTCCGCTTGATCCTCCAATGAGCGGCGCCGCGTTAGTAATGGCTGGGTTTCATTGAGAAGAACAGTCCGAAGAAGATTCGGAGAGGAAACGGTCCTCGTATGTGAAGCGCGGCGATTGGCAACGCGTACAATTCTTTGGGGTGGAGGTTGGTCTAACTCTTTGAGGAACTGACGAGAAGTAAGAGAAAGTTAGTGCCAAGAGCAGAGATTAATTGTATGCGACACTGACCTCCATTATGATGGCAAAGGGTACCCAGCACGCGACAGCCCAGCATATACCGATCAAACTGACAGCCAAGATAGCCTAGACAGAGTCAACGCCTGTTCGCAGAGGATGAGGAGTAACCCCTAGGGTTCAGATTAGCTTACCTGCCAGACTTTGGTGACGAAGAACGTGGAAGCGGTGACAAGGCTGAATAACAACATGGCACCCATCCAGATGTTGCGTAACAAAAAAGGCATTATGGGCAGGCGCAACGGTTTGCCTTTGCGAGCAGCTTCAGCCTGCCATTGCATCACCATATCTCTGATGCGCGCAAGTTCGGCGTCCTCGTCCTCGTCGTCGCTGTGGGCGAGCAAGCGAACATCTCGCCGAGCCAAGTAGGGGAGGACTATCCCGGCCCCAACGGCGACTGTTAGGGGAGTCGAGTGAAAGATTAGCTTTGAATCTCACTGCGTTATGTGGTTCGTACCAATGCTATGGATAAGCATCGCTAGAGCGCCGGTGCGAGTGGCCAAATCCTTGTCCGGCTCCCTGTCGTATTGTTGCGCCATGATTTGTCCGACGTAGGTGGTACTACACAGCGGATATAAGTACAACCACTAAAAGTGATTGTTCCTCACTGCTCACGAATAGAATAAGAAAGGGAACCTGAAAGACATTAGGGGTCAGCGAGTGTCTACGGGACTTGCGTCGAATACATACCAACCCATGAAGGCAAAAATCTGCACGTAGCACACGCGTCGTATAGGTTTAGGAAGGGCGACTACAGCAATGTAAATATTGTTCCAAATTTCCCGGAATGTCCTGTATGATGTCAAGAGCTGGTTTAATATTTCAGGTAAAGATTCCGTACCCTTCAGCAGGTCTTTGGAGAATGCGCTCCTCTTCAGACTGGGTATAGCAGGTGATCCAGACTGTGATTACGAGGACAACAATCACGATGACACAGAATTTCCTGAACTGATCACCACCAAGCAAACGGATAATCGGAAGGCTTGCGAGGGGCAGGAAACCAAAGCCATACCCGACGATGTTTCCGGCCTGGGTCATCCTGCTATGCCAGGCATTCCCCGCGCTAAGTTGTTCAGGAGGGGTGATATCGAGTAGAAGGTTGCGAAGGGACGCCTGCAAGGCATTGAGGGCAAAATCCAGGACGTAGAACGAAACGACAGCGAGCACGATGGCGACGTCGGAGGAGGCCTGCTTACGTGTCAGTGGTGTAAAAAAGAAGGTCATAGTGCAGGCCTATCTTATACCTTCCGGTGTTGCTTCGGATTCCCATCCCAGTTGCCCATGCCGAGTCGGAACATATCTACGAATAGGGCCGCGATATCCTCGCAATACGCCAGGGTCAGGGTCGACGCCACGAGAGCCACGGTTGACAGTGCTACCCAATACCGCCGACGGTACTTGGACGTAGACGAGTCAGAGATTGCACCTGTAGAGACATCGCTTTGTGAATGTGACGTCGAAGACCAAGCTTGCGTTGGACTCACCAATGACTGGCTGCGCAATCAAGCCAGAGATCGGTCCCGCCAGCCACACGAGGCTAGTGACATGCTCCGAAACACCGAGGGAAAGTAAGAAGGGCGTTCCGTATCTAGCGTGGCTAATGTCAGAAGGATTCCCAAGATTAAGGCAAAGGTAAGTTTTACCCAAGCTCGACGGTCCAAGCGATCTGGGCGCCTGCCATGGATATACTGATGTTGAATAGATCGAGGGTCGAGAGACGACGACGTTTGCCGTTCATTTCAGCTCTAGAGACCGTAGACCCTCGCCGTGATGAATTGCCTGGGGGAGTGGTCGCCCCTGGCACATCGAGCTCACGATCGGACCTCTTGCGTGCGCCGGGCCAAGGTATTTGAGTTGTGGGATCAGGATCCACACCCGAGATGGGTGGGAGTGTCATTCCTTTGATTATAAAGGGGGGTAAAAGGATGAAGGGTAACGACGAGGCAGCTGCAAGGCAGAGGAGCAGAGCAGGAAGAAAGGACAGCAGGAGCAGCACATGGCGCTAAATACGGACAACAAGGACCGACCGACCCGCGGTTCCGCTTTTTCGCCGCTGGAAGTTCCCGAAATAAGGCACTTAACAGTGCCATCTGAGATTGGCCCTTACTTACAGTACTGTACACCGTACCTGTAAAACGTACACAACAAAACAAACAGTATCGTAAATAACATGAGCGTCCGTTACAACCTTCGCCCCGCGTACCACCGCAAGTCTATAAAACAACATCAACGCAGAGATTGGATGGATGCCCCTCTTCGGTGACCGTGTCCGTGGTGAAGATCAAGGCTCGGTAACGGTTTCGATAGCAAATTGAACGGTAATCGACGGGTCGGCGTGGGCGTATTCATCGCAGTCGGCGTCGCGATCGAATTCGAGTCGTCGTCTGGAGGGTCAGGGAAGACAGCGTATTCACTTGGCGGCCCCGTAAGCTTTTCGGGGTCCGTGCCGTCGTTCGAAAGGGCATTCAGAGAGCTATTGCGCAACGGAGGCGCCCTGAAGCCGGAAATTGTCGGCCCAAAACTGTCCGACAGTGGTGATCGCGTCGAACTTGGTGTTGTTGTGGTCGGGTTGGTACCTGCTCGATTCCTTGATGTCGTTTCCTGTGGTGTATGTGTGGTTACAATGAAAGGTCCTCTCCGAAGCTGGGCGGCAGAAAATGAGGGACGTAAGTGACGTCGTGCGGCAATCGACCCGCTCACATCGGGCAACGAAGCAAGTCCATCCCCATTCAGCGATGGTCCGGACGAAACTGGTGTGGTGCCAAGAGGTGCGGCTGGAGAAGGGACAGCTGGTTCCGTCGTCTTGACATCCGTGGAACCGCTACCACTTCGATTCCGACGAAGGTAAGCCTCTATAGCACTTGCGTCTTGCTCCCGCACACGCGACGCAATTGGTGATAGCGCAGAGGCCGGGTTAGAAACGGAGGACAACAGCGCGCCGCTGGAATATGAAAAACCAGGGGTGGGCGAGGCTGAGAATGTACTCGCGCTCCCCGATGAGGAAGCGCCAGAACGATATGTGTTTTGAGGGGAGGAAGACGAGATGCCACTGTTGTATGAATGTCCAGATGGCAAGCTTTCGACGTCCCCGCTATCTGAAGTGGCAGTTGTGTAGCTCGCGGCGGACCCGCTGCGATTTCGTATTGCATATCCCACCCCCAATGTCCTCATCTGTGGGTCGAAGCCATCCAATTCTGCCGCACGGGCAGCCGCCTGAGCAAACACGCGTCGGGCTCTCTTATTGAGCTCCACTTGTGCTCGAGCAGTACTCTCAAGCGTATCACGGATGCTGTAACTGACCCCACGACAACGGAATGCATTCTCAGCTGGACGCTGTGTCAGCAAGGTGATAACATACGAGTATGCGTAGTCTGAAGGCGAATACCCCCGGTTGTTCTTTGCAGCGAATTGGCACCCTCGTTCAATTAATAGTTGCACGATCTATGTCATGGTCAATCTTCGACCACGCAATCCAGGTCAGATATCGCTACGCACGGGAATGTGTCCCCAGGCGCTCGCGCTTGGGATCACAGTGTCACTAAAGCCTCATGTTTGAATGCACTAGAGACGTACTGGTGTAGTGGGGTGTTTCCTTCATTGTCGGATAAGTCAAAGTCGGCCCCTAGATCGCAGAGCATCTAGGGATAGAGTGTTGGGAGCCGAACAAGACGAGCACGACAAAAAACACGCACCCGACACAGTTCCTCATTTCCTTTCAGAGCTGCGACGTGCAACGCGGTTTTCCCCGATGAATCTGACCAGTCTAGGATGTACGGAAATCGGTCGTAATATAGCCTTGCCATCCGAAGGGCAGGACCCATGATATCGGGGTCTGAAGGAGCGTATGATGAGGTCAGAGGTGGTTTCATGTCCGCGAGTAGAACGAGAATCGTGCTGTTCTCTGAATCCTGTCGAAGCGCTGACGTGAGAGATATTTGGAAGAGAGATATGGTTGGCCGTACCCTGCTGAGTTCGTCGTCGTCGTGTCCGGCATTGAGCAAAAACTCAAACATGTCCTCGTTTCCCTCTGCCGCGGCCCATGCCAATGATGTGTATCGCTTCGGGCCAGGGTCGGGGTTTCGCATATCAATTCGCTGGATAAGACGCTTGACGAGGAAGAGGTTGTTTTCTGGATGAAAGTCAGAATCATAGAAGAACGAAATACGAAAATGAGCCACCTCTGACAGCCTTCCTCAGGCGTGCGCTGGTGTCTTTTTCGGCCATGACGGGGTCTTGATGGAGAACAACAGCAGCGCGCTGAGCGTCCCATCAAGTCCGCTCCAGCGGCAGTGATGCTCTAATTAGAATCACGTGATGGCCCTTGTGCGATTCTGGGAGGAACTGTCATTCCCACAATATCGTATCGTGTCCCGGTTTGTTCAAATGCCCAAAGTCATCTCCAGATCTGCAGTCTCGACTTCTGCCGATGGTACAACTCTCCTTCAAATTAACTTTTGATATTCACATTTCTCACACGTTCTAGCCCGGCCAACGGCATCCTCTGCAGCCGCGTTGAAAGTGTATTGTGAGTTCGACCCTTTGATCTCACTTGAGTCCTGCTCACCCACGCCACGCAGACTGCATATGCGGCGAATTCATCGCAAGTCTCCCCTTAAAGTGATGCCTGTACAGCTCTAATGGCCAATTCCAGCTCGTAATTGATGCCGCCCTCTCATCCCTACCACGACGGCAGACAGACGGTGCGATCATAGTCCGCTCCCAAGACAAGGGTGGTGCCAAAGCGAGAGCTTTCAAGCTGAACGCGCAACCTTGCGAGCCCATACTTATTGAAAGGTTTGTACCTGCGCTTCTCTGCTCACGCTGTCTGACTCTGTCAAGGTCACAAGGCGGACATGAACGGCAATATAGATTTCAATGCCCTAGATGCATGCTACCCGTGGCGTATCAGCCCAATCCACCCCCAGCAACGACCGGGCCATTCTTGTATATCTTAAAAGGCGCTTTGACCCAAGTACAAGGGCAGCTACCCCCTGATGCCTTTTACGGCGGAGAACCCGTCGATATGACATCGGATAAATCCACTCAACCAGACACAATTCACGAATAAAACTTTGATATATGAGCCATAGAAAATCTGATTGCAAAGACACGTAAACTAAGGGACAAACAGGCGTAGCGGACGGGTATCAGTTCGAGAACTTGCGCTCCACGGGGATATCAAACGATTCGTATCTGGAACGATGATGGATCAGCAAATGGAACTGATGAGAAGCGCGATGAGGAACAGATGAAGGTGGTACGTTGTGGGACTCAGTTACCGTTGTAGAGAAAACAGTCACGACAGCAAGGCCAGACGTGGCACAATGCCGTTCGTATAGTGTGAATAAAATTGTCATCAAAGTATATAGGGGAAAGGTGGTGCAGTGTGTGACATAATGTTTCTCACCTTGGGAGAAAACAATTGCATGATCCAGAGCTTGGCCTTCAGTCAGTCCGTGTCCGTGTTGTCGCAAAATGCATGGTTGTTGGTCGTATTTGCGTTTGTTATTCGGTGCACGTGCCTCGAAGGAAACTCAATTCACAAATAGCACGAAAGGCTCTGCCATGCTCATTTCCTTCGCTTCTGGCCAAATGTTCCGACTTTCGGTTGTAGTTCCGGGTGTGCAGCAATTGTTGCTCGGAAAACAAGCATGCATTTTACACAGCGCACCATCGACAACTCAGGACCTTTCCTTAGCCAGTTGCGTTGCTTCGTTTGTAGGGTTCGCGCGGAGGGGTCTCTGTCACAAAGTTAAAGCCAAAAGAGAAAAGAAAAAAGAGGGGCACAGGCCTGGGGTTTACCCTTGCATCAGTATTTTCTTTAATCAACCTAATTATGCACTGTATTACGGGCGCAGTCAAGCGAGAACCGACTATCCCCCTATGTGCTACTGCCACCTAGTCAACCCTCTCCTTGATGATGTCGTCGAAAAGCAAGGCGCATCATCTTCTCTTAATTGGCAGGTGTTTTCACAGTGGTGTTTCATGCAGCTGGTCGTACAATAAAACGCAACAGTAGAGTAGTTGATAAATGATCATCATTCATGCTGTGCATAAAGCAAAAGCATAAAGAAACAATTAGCTTACATCATCCGGCGCGGGTGTGTCAAACAACGTCAGCTCGACCAAGACGCGCCTACTGCGCCCTCTGTCACGGTCAGTCAGTTGCTACCGTCATGGACCTCCCATCGTCCCGCGAGCTGGAGCTGGAGGCCCTCCTGCGCAAAAAGGACTCTCAGCTCGCGGAATTAGCTGTATGTCTTATTGTCTAGCATTTCATCTGGTGTTCACTAATATCCCTTCTTATGGCGGTGCACAGGACGAGGTCAACACCCTCCGCCAGTATCTCTCGACTCAGCCAAATCCCTCTCTCACAGAGCCCTTGTCCTTGCCACCCGCACTCATATCTCTGCTCCTGACTCACATTGATGCCGCCTCGGCAGAAACCGACATTAGATCATCATCCAGCACTGTCAATACCGCCCTGGCGCAGCGAGCCAAGCTTCTGCAAGAGGAAAACGATGAGCTTTATGAGTTGCTGAAGAGTAGCGAGACTGGAAAACTGAAGGAGGAAGTGCGCGGTTTACGACGAGCAGTCAACAAGCTGGAGACGGCGCTACGAGGTATGTGAAGCGTGCGCAACAATACGGGCTTCGATGTTAAGATTAACTTTACGCCTTCATCACGTCCGCAGAATCTCACCAGGCCATTCGGTCCCTTTCGTAAGTCTTATCTACTTCCTTGGTTCTAGAGCGCCGACGTGTGTTCCAGAGACGAACTAGAGAAATCCTATGAAATTGTAATACCACCCACACGGCCAGTGAACGCGACATCTCGTCACACGCACCAAGTAGCCCAGCATATGCAAGCGCCAACTAGTGGCAATCCCAACGGAAGCGGACATGGGAGTGGGAGTGGTGCCGGATCCGTCAACAAGGTCCCTCCTACCGCACCTCGCGCACACAAAAAGCCGCGTCTCTCCGACACACGCGCGTCCTCTGCCACCTCCAGCAATGCTCTCCCCCGTGTCCAAACACAGACGCGCGGTCGCTCTTCGTCCCGTCCCATGGACTCGCCTGAAAACTCACCGCTGCGATCTCCGGATACCCGGAAGGCACCCGGTGTGAAGATGGAAACGGCCATGGATGAAGAACCTGAGCGGGTGCGTGGACGTGGACGCGACCGTGACCGCGGCCATGATCGTGACCGAGAGCGAGGTCGGAGCCGAGAAAGAGAACACGAAGCTGAGAGGCGGGCTCGTCACCGGTCTCCCACGGCTCCACGTGAGCCTCGAGAGCGCGAGCGAAACAAGGAGCGTGAACGGGATCGTCCTCGAGAGCGAGAAAGAGACAGGGATCGGACTTCTCGGCGTGGTGGTACGCACGGCCGCAAGGGTCGTTCGGGCGGCGGCGGTGGTGGTGGCGGCAGTGGTGGATACAGTGGAACCGACCGCGACCGGACACTGGCCGAGAGAATGGGACTCTGACATGTTTTTTTTTCTCGAAATGAGACCCCTCAATAACGTTGGGACGGACCTACATGAACACTTACGGACCAGTCAACATAGTGTATCCGGTACGAACCCATCTTATTCTCACGATGCCACACCATTGTAGCCCTAGCTGACGCACCTTTCTTTGACTCGCCTATGCGTGGCCATGTAGTTCTGTATTAATTTCCATGTTGTCGAGTTGCTATCAAATGTGTATACTTCAACACCCCCATTTGCGTGCGTTCCCTATCTTTATCCCCAACTGTATCAGCAGCACCGGCATTGCGCTACATTATCCGATGCGTATATTAGGCCCTCTGGGCGCCCCGAGTATTTTCCTTTTACACTTATCATACTCACACTGCCTCAAGGCGCGGCACATTATCGTAGGTCGTAGCCTCGTAGGGGCTCCATTATGCTCCTGTATGGAACTAGTTCCTGTGTGGTACTCCTGGTTCGATTAGTGCAAGGCACAGTCTAGTCTAGAGCCGCCACTACTGTACTTTTTTCGGACAGGCCCGATCGGTAAAGGCGCTGTGGTAACAGCTTTCAAAACGAACGGAATGTGGCAAAAACCGCAATTTGTGGTCAGAGAGCCCGGGGCATGAATGCTCCTTTTTCTCCCCTGTAGTTTGCCCCTCTTGGCAAGGCTACTGGGTAATTAATCCGCCGAGTTGGGCACATCCTCAATTCAATATACAGCCGCAGCCGCCCCGAGATGATGCCAGAAAGCCCCGATTCCTTCTTTTGGTTAATTGCAATTTACGGATGATTAATTCAGTCAGTGCCAGTACAGTAGGGGAACGACGACGACGAGAATCGTGGCGCTTGACCGTAGACAACACGCGTCTCTTTCAAAGCGCCCGGTTGTTTGAAGCGCCGGTGGGTCGCCTGTCCCTATTGACATTGACAACGTTTAGCTGCGGCGTGGGTTTTGCGCGTGCAGCTCAGGCCCCAATCATCAAAGATGGCAGGTGAAATCCCTTGCTTTGCTTGATCTTTCTTCCTGGTTCCACATGATCAAACCTTTCTGAGGAGCTGGCGGCGACCCTTCGCCCATACGGTATAGGGGGCTCTCTCCATGGACTTCTCGTGCT
>Ga0307512_10002844_pt1 | contig 21057 bp, 28 predicted proteins | sample 14_EM_MG_FD_200267 | JGI IMG/M metagenome (GOLD analysis project Ga0307512, IMG submission 200267) | Populus trichocarpa ectomycorrhiza microbial communities from riparian zone in the Pacific Northwest, United States - 14_EM | ecosystem: Host-associated > Plants > Roots > Unclassified | place...
CAACATAGTGCCGGAGACGCGATGCCTCGTGAGTAGCGAAGAACGAAGTCGTCGAGCCATGGCATTGAGCAGCGAGGATTTCCCACTTCCGGAGGGTCCAAGGATGACGTTCAACTCTCCCGCCTGGAACCTTGTCGAAACGCTCTTGAGCACATTCAGAGTCTTTCCCTTCCCACGTCCAAGCGAAGGCTTGTAGATTTCGAGAGCGAGATCGACCAATTCAACGTCCACCTTCTTAACACCATCACCATCCCGGCTCTTCATGATCTCCTTTCCTGCAGAAGTGTCGAGATCGTCGTTTCGTATCCGGGCGGAAGAGAAGTGCACATCGACCGTCCAGAACTGGAGAAGGACGCAGGAGGCAATAAAGAAGACCGCGACGAAACCGAACAGAGCGCAAAGGGGTACGGTGATCCAATCATCCGAGAAGGAAAGGTTTTCCAAGATGAATGAACCCCGGTATTGGATGCATGTGGGATCAGTCCGTGCGTCACCATACGGGCAATCGTAGTAACGACCTGCAAATTCATTGACAGACGCCGCTCCGAAGCCGTAGAACTAGAGTGTATGCAAGTGAACATCAAGGATCGCGATTTGGGAACATAAACTCACGCAGTAGGAAATATATTTCGTCCATCGAACGTATACCGGAATATGCGCTGCTTGTGCAAGGAAACCCGAGCCGTAGTTCTGCACCGTAGCAAACAGGTTCGCAATTAGGGCTGCCCACGCAAATTCCCTCGCCAACGTGACACAGAACAACGCGAAGCTGACCGCGAAGTAGTGAATCAGCACCACGATCGCAAGTAAGATGGATATTTTTCCTTGAAACCCGGCAAGATAAGAGAAGATGAAACAAAACAGGAACGGGACGATGAAGTCTTCGAGGATCCCATGTGCGATACGACGACTGACGATCCAAGCGACACCGGTGACCAGGTTCTCCCCTCGTTCTCGATCGAAGACTTGGATATCGACGCGCGTCAACCGGTAGATCTCAAACAGTATGAAGAGATAAGAATGTCCAACAGCCAGTAGGTAGAACCCTCCCTGCATCGAACGGATACCAGCCAGGTTGTGGGGGATTTTGTAAAATACAAGACCATAAGCAAGTCCCATAAATATCGCCACCGACCACGAACCCACTAGGCCGAAAGGATCGCGAACGGTCGTGAGTAGCGTTCGCGAAGTGAGCACCTGGACCTGTCGTAAAAATGGCACCGACTGCTCCACCCGTTTTTTCCGCTCGTCTAGTGTCCTGGACTTCTCCGGCATTGTCTCATCTGACGAAGAACGGGCCTCGGATTCCTTGCTCCACGCGACCAACAACCTGTTGACTCTCGTTTGTGATTCATCCTCCGCCTCCTTAGTCCGGGTATCCACTGCGACGATATCGATCAGGTAGTCCGCAGGGTTGACGTGGGGCCTCAACCCTCCAGGGAGTAACCCGTCGAACCACGACAGACAATCGGTGGTAGGACCTGCGTACGCAACGTTGCCCCTTGATAAGAGAGTGAGCCTATCAAACAGGAAGAAGATGTCTGATCGAGGTTGGTGGATGGTGGTGATGATGGTTCTCCCCGTGTTGGCGAGATGTTTCAAGGTTTTGACGAGGTGGAAGGCACTGGTAGTGTCCAATCCCGTAGTTGGTTCGTCAAGGAATAGGATACTCGGATTCCTGAGCATTTGAACCCCAATGCTAACTCTCCGACGTTCTCCACCAGAACATCCGCCTTTCTTGAATCCGTCGCCGACTCGGGTATCAGCGCATTCCTTAAGACCGAGCTCGAGAATGATCTCCTCTACCAGCTGCTTACGCCGTTGAGAAGTGGTGGATGATGGGAGTCGAAGCGATGTGGCGTAGAGTAAGGTTTCGCGGACGGTGAGGGATGGAAACAGTACATCGGTTTGTGTAACGTAGGCGCTGGTGACTGTGAGAAGGTCGGAAGATCCATTGTAGTGTGTGCTTCCAGTGATAGTGAGGTTTGATCCTCGCATACAATGGGAGAGAACGTTGAGAAGGGTCGTCTATGAGAGCAAATAAATGAAGCATGAGATCGGGTCCGTTGAGCGTAGCGTATGAGGCTTGGGGGTAGAGTAGAGGTATACCTTTCCGCTCCCGCTACCTCCAATGATCGCAGTGAGGGTTCCAGGGGGGAAATTAGCCGATACATCCATCAAAATCTTCTTTCTCTGAACTCCGCCTACCGCGTCGCCTTCCGCATCGCCAACCTTGGACTTGGTGAATTTGGCCTTTAATGTGTCCACAAAAGAAGCGGCAACGTCAACTTCGACCTCGAGGTTCCGAACAGTAATATCAGCGGGATGGACGTCTGAGAAGGAAAGGTTTTGTTGGTGGTTGTCCGAGATGTGCCATTCCATTTCCGTGACTCCGTGAGATAGTGAACCCTCTTTCTTCACATCTACCTCCTCGACTCTCTCCTGAACGATTGTCTCAGCAGTGTTGGAAGTGGCCATAGTGAGAGAGCCTGGTGCCTGCGATAGGTAACAGAGAGGGGAGGGGGAGAACTCGTCGGGTTACAACGGAGTCCAGTCGATCTCTGTGGGCCCTAAGGGTACAGGGGGAACCTATGTTCAACCCATGATTCGAAGGATGTCAACAGTTGAGCATCAGCGAGTTCGGATAGACCATGAGGTCAATTATCGGTCAAGGCCGCTGTATGTGATGCGGACGCTTCTTTCCGAGACTCTTACAGAAAGCATAACTTTGGGTAAGACCGAGGTCGTGTGTTCCTGCCACCCGAGGCCAGATGGTAGTTGCGAGAGGTCAGTGAGTGAGAGTTCAGTCCAGCTGTCAAAATTGCGCTTGATTTGAAATTCGAGGTAGATACTCTAAGTCGAAACTCGGTCGGTTCGATAGTACTTATCGGAAATGTATTCCATCAGGAAAATCTAGAGTCAACTGTGTACAACCTATATGCTTCAATAGAGCTGGCGGCAGTCCGCTCACAAAGCGCTTGTATGGTGCTCCCATCGTTCCGTGGGAGCTCACTCGGCATTCCCATGATGTCGATCACTCGGGAGGGAGACCCTCATCGCGTATGGGTGGATGAATACTTTCGTTACTCGGCCCTGGGTAAAAGGATCGAGCGGTACTCGTAACATACCCACTGCTCAGTCGCCTTCCCAACTTATCTTCATCAGGAAAACTGCAATTCTGCTTTTTCTGCTTTTTCAAGCAGAATAAGCGGGAATAAGCGGCGAAAGCGCCAAAATTGTGGGATCATAAAGCAGGGTTTTATACCGATCAAGCACGAAAAGCGTGAAAAGCAACGCGCAGTTTTCCTGATGTAGCAGCATTGACTGTAAAGGGAAGAAAAGAAAGAACGACCAGCGTGAACCCCAGCAACATACTCAGCTGGTGGCTTATGATTGAGGGAAGAGAGGGGTGCCGGAAACTGCCGATTGTTCTTTCCTGTGTGCCTTGATGGGAGGGGCGTACGTTGTGACGGGGTTCTCTGCCGCGTTTCTGGCGTACACACGCTCTATATGTGCTGCCTATTTCTGCGGCGCAGCACTTTGTTGCGCGCTTTCCGTTAAAGTCATCAAGAGATTTGTCAGGCAGCCACGCCCAGTGGGGGTGACAAAATTGAAATCCTATGGGTATGAATTAGATCACCCCCTCAGCCCCGTCTATTACGCTCTCCGAGAGTCTGAAATCACTCTTCTGTTTGTTCTGATAGTATGCCTAGTACGCACTCGGCCGTCATGTTTTTCTACGCTGGCACGGTGGTGCTTGCGTCGACTACGTTGCCCATCCACTCTTCACTCCCCGATCGCCCCGGCATTCGTGTGTGGCCCCCGATCCTGGCGGCCACATCTGCCGTTGTGGTCGCTTTGTCTCGGGTCTGGCGGGGCCACCACGATTTCCTCCAAATCGCAGCTGGGAGTCTGTATGGGGTCGTGTGCTCCTTTATTGCGTACGAAATGTGGATTGGTGGGCTGGATGCGTATGGCCACTCGTTAGAAAAGGGGCTCGACGTCTTTATGGAGTGGCGCTGACGATGCCCACGGTGAGTGGAATCAAGATATAATTCGATAAGCTTAAACCGCTTAAAGGGTCCCCCGATCACGCAGGTCCAAGTACTTCGGCGCACTGAGTGCAGAAGTCGACGTATATAACCTTATTTTAGGCGCATGTATCCGGATTCAATGCGATGGATTTCACAAAGGCTTTCGAAATTATTCATCGCTTCATATCCGTCCAATTGATTCATCCATGTTCAATTCCTTGCAACATATTTTCTTCTCCGGTACTTTCAAGAAATCATACACACAGGCGATGAAGCTATGAAGGGTCTTATAAACCTCACAACTTCGCATCTGCGAACACTCCATCAAACCACGGCAAAACCTCTCCCCTGTCCGTCACACCTTGGACATAGAACCTCACATCTACACCGCTTCCGGTCTTTAACCCTTCGGGTAGCATAGTATCTTCCGCATAAAACCTATTCTCCCGTCCGTCCCATCCAGTGGTCCCGATAAACGTCGCATGTTCAGGGCCACGATAAAAACCAGCCATCGATGGTGCTTCCACGTAAACGTTAAAGAACATGAACCTCGGGTAGGCTGTAGCCGCGGGTGATATTTCCCACTTCAACTCCGTGTTATCCGGCGGTTGTGGCTCAAGGGTTTCACCTGGAATCGGGTCGAAATAAGCGGAGACCTCCCATGTCAGAAGGCTCTTGAGATAGTTCGCCCACAACACCCTGGGTTTGTGGTGGACCAACTTCGACGGCGGTCTTGGTGGGCTGGGATGCACTGAGAGCAGGCCGATGTTGATAGGAAGTTCGCACGGGTGTGAAGGATCATCTGTTGCAAAACCAAGGACGATTCCTACCATGGAACGAACTTGTATCTCGGTCGCACGATCCTCCGGGAGCACGAACTGAACCCTAAGTTCGGTCCAGTCATTCTCGAGCTCTACCGCCGTTGCTTCAGCCAACTCGAACTCCGATGATGAACGGACTGCGATGGCCATTTCAAGGTCTAGGCCAGGGGCGTCGGTCTTGTAGATGAGCGAGACATCGTATGGTTGACCTGGGTAGACAGAAACTGATTGAACCGGCAGAAAAATGTGTCTGAAGTACGCTTCTTCGTCTCCGGAAAAACGCAGGGTTACTTTGGCGGAGCTGCCGCCGAGCCAAGCGTCTGTGAAATCCAAGTTTGTAGATCCAGGGCATTGGTCTCTATATTCCCCACCCTCCTCTCTTAGCGGGATCGGCCTCGGCCAAATCAGGTTGCCCAACGAAGTTTGTTTCTGCACATCCGTCCATTCATGCTCACGACTGTCCATCAATTCCTTCCCCTTGACAAACCATCTAAATCCAATCCCTGGGGAGAAGAATGTGACTAAAGGAAGATCCAGGGGGTTCGGCGGAGAGGCGTTTCCGAAGAAGGAGACGATAGTCTCGAACGGTCCAGGGAGGGGTACATGTGGATCGAGTGCCTGTTTCCTCAACGACATTTCGGACATCTGAGGGACGGGCACGGTCTCGGTAGGATCCTCTGGACCAAACCACAGCTTCCGGTCGTATTTCCACCACTTATGCCAGGTCCAGTCCGACGTCCCCTCCGTGGTCTCCCAAGTCCATGCTGGGGCAAAGAGAGCGACACTGAGGCCAAGATCACTGGGAGCGATTTGTTTGAGGGCCCGATAAGTACCAAATCCACCGTCCCCGTATTGATTGCGTCCCCAGACGTCGATCCCCACGTAGATATCATGGACTGTTTTGCCAGGTATATTTAGATTGCGCGCGTACTGCGCAGTGAGGGCGGGGAAAAACGGTGGCCACTAGTACACTGTTGGTGAGAACTCCTGTATTGTAAAATACTAGCAACACCCACCGAGTAATTGGTGAAGAACCCGGTCGAAGGAGGGTGGAACACAAGGTTGTAGTTGTTCAGTCTATCTTGCCACGCAAGATCCCCAGTGTAAATGACACTGTCATACCAGATCACTTCCGTATGGCCTCCAATATCCGTTTTCAGGTAATGTCGAAGGAGGTCAATCCATGCGGACAACGCCCGCGTCTGTTCTGGGCCGCCTTGGAGGGGGCACTCCATGTTAAGCAAGTAACCATCGAACCCGCGTTGACGAGCAAGATCAGCCAAGGCGCGAGCGTAGTGAGGGGAGACAGGAAAAGAGTCGGATATTTGTTCAGGCGAAGCGGGCCCGGTTACTGAAGACGGAAGCCGGCCAAACAGAAGCCGCAGAACATCCGATTCCCCGCCTCCCTCGAAGATTCTGAAGTGTGTGTCAGCGGGTTTGAATTGCGAGTAAGCCCGTGTCAAGACCTACATTGTCCCGAGTATCTTGACTCCTTGGCGGTGAGCGGCGGTAACCCATCCCGAAGGTGGGATTGTTATCCTGTGGTGGGCAAAACTCGGGACGGGATCAGAAATTCCATCCCAGTACCATCGAAGAACGTGAAACATACTAGATAAATATCTCACAGTATGACCAGAAATTAAAGGTGTATGAGAGTGTCGAGGGTCTCTCATTATATCCCCCCTTGTAGAGAGTTCACAGCTGAAGACGATACGGAGATTGGGAACTGGTTTCACCTTGTAATCATGACAAATCTGGGGTGTGTAAGTAACCCGACCCGTTCATGTTCCAGGGTAATGTAGTAGGACACACCAAGAGCTGCCCCTTCTCTGGGGGAGACGCTGTCTTAGATCGTGGGGTGTATGAGAGTACCGATCGCAATTTCCTAGATGGCTTGTCCATCCAAGAGTCGAGTTCCTCCAGTGAGGTAAAGTAAGGTGTCTCATCCGCAACGAAGCTTAAAGAGTGGCCGGTGCCGACCAGAGGCATCGCGATGATAACGATCTCAGAAGGGATGAAAAACCAAAACCACTTCCCGAGCTAGGCTCTGAACTCGTCACCAAGGGTTAACACACGGCTCACAAGATAGAGGGTGTCAATCAGTGAACCGGTGGGAGTACAGTGAAGTTCTGGGAAATCGTCGACTAAGTATCCCGTAGCGCCAGCGTAGTTGACAGTTGTATTTCCCCACGATGGAGTTGCGCTCGAAATCCTCTACACAAGGTCATGATCACATTCCCAAGGGATTACAATGGATACTAATCGTGTATTTATAAGTAGTAGTGATAGTATTTGTCGTCAAGTAGGATCAGAACACGAGGGGTGGTGTGGTTTGCGGCATTCACTCCACGCAAGATCCGCCCTCCCCTGCCTCTATGGATAGGTCGACTCACCAATGGAGCACTAATTACAAGCCATTCCAGCTCAGTTCTTCGTTTCCTGCCTTTTTCAACTTGGAATTGAAATTTCCGGATCGATATTGCGAAACCATCCGGGAGACAAGGTCGGTGGTGGAGATCCCAGGGGTACGTCTCGTCGGCAGGAATTTGCCTGGCGGTAACCATTAGCATCGGGGATGGAATGCAGAATGCACGACGAACCTTCTCGCTTCACTGGGTTATAGACGTCGTCATGTCCAGCTGCCGCATAAGGGTCCTCGTCGTGAGCCACGTAGTCGATCTTGTACTTCTCGAGGAACTCTGGTGTGATGATCCAGGGAGCTTCCGGGATGACTTCGTCCGCCCACTTGCAGTGGCGAACGTTTTCACATCTGCCGTGCCGCAAGGATTTCAGAGGACAATCCAACGCCAGACCGGTAGTGACACACCTCTCCTGGTGATTCATTACAGCATTCGACTTATGTTCTCGAACAAGCTCATCGGAACAGACTCCAACTAGTAAGCGGGTAGATGGGAACGATAGTTTTGCCTGACGCAATTGTAGGGCATGACTATGAAAGGAGCGCATTGAGTCGTAGAGTCATTGATGTGGAGGGTACAACTTGCCCATAGTGGAAGAGGTCGTAGACGCCTGTGAGACTAAGCATAAGTGCAGTACATGGACGCATCTGAGTATTCAGACGTACCGTCAGCGTATATCACGATGGGTCTATTTGTGGGGGGTGGATTGATCGTGTAACTCCTGGAAGCTGGTGCACCTTCGGAATGACCGGCAATGACGTCCCTCACCCACTTTTGAATTTCTTCTGGCGTGATTTTTGCTGGGTCGAAGCTCTCTTCGGAAGAGAGCTTTGGTGGTACTGGTGTTGCCCCGCCCCTAGTCAGCGGGGATGAGGCGGGCGGTCGATGGGAAGAATCCGGGTGCAAGCCGGTCGGTCGCGACAACGGTGAGGTCATGGTGGAAACCGTGCTTTCCGAAGACGAGTGCGCATCGCGAAGAGAGAACGTCGATTCCCTTTGGCTGATGTGTTGAGGGCCAGTGGTTGTATAACTTTCTACATCTCCATCATAGGTGGGAGAGTCTACTCCAGGGTCCTCATCGTCAATGACCTGCTGGTGTTTCTTATTGTGTACTTTCAGTGGGTTTGAGTGACTGCTGATGGCCCGGGATTTCTGGTGTGATACTGGGATGGAGATGATGTGGGATGTGCCATCATCAGTCGTAGGGTCGTTGTCTTCTTCTGAGGCGTCGTAGGCAGGAGAGTCTATGGAACCTGTTCGGTGGAAGGAACGTTTGGAATGAAGAATTCGCTTTGGGTAAGGGACATGTTCTGTCGGTTGTGGGTTGGTTAGACTTGTGGAGGAGGGTGAATCCATGTTGGTGGGGATGAACTAAGGCTGGCAAAATAATCAAACCGGGCGTGTTCACAGAAGTCTACCGATCCTACAAAAAATATAAAATACATAAGATTCTGGGACATAGGTCATTTCGTCGGAGTGTAGTCCTTCGAAAGGTCGATTCCAGCAAGGTGGGTGTTGATAATCTTTGCCTGTCTCTGTCGATGTACCGTTTTCTTTCCCTGCGGATTCTGTCAGTGGATGATCACAAACGTGGGTCATCTGACGTCACCTTCTTCTTTGTTGGGGCAGTCTTCGGAATCGTGGCTTCGGCAGCCGTGGCTTGTAGTCCCTCTATTCCATCGTGTGGTCAGGAACGAAGAGTGCAGAGGGAAGAGAAGTTAACGTACCACTCGCGAGGTCCTTGAGTAGATCCGTCTCGTTAGGCACCTTTAGGGAATGCCACAGATCTACAAACTCTACGGGAGCGGTCAGTTACTATGATTGACAGCACAATGCGTAATTTTCACCTTTCTCGACCTCAATAGGGCCTTGGTCGTCGCCTTTTACTTCGTTATAGAACACCATACGCAGTTGACCATCTTTTGCAGTTCGCGTGACAAAGACCTCACCCTCCTTTTCGAGTTCTTCGATCGCTTGTGGTGCTTCCTTCCACGAATCTTTAAGTGCTCGGACGGCCAGACCCCGACCCTTGCGGGTATGTCGTTGGATCTCGGTAAGTAGCGCCGGCTTGGAGCGGACATTGTAGTCGTGCTAAGGAACAGACTCCGCTGAGTACACGGCATAGCCTTGCGGAGTCAGGGACGTACCTTGTACGAGTACAAATCGGTCTTGGGGTCGTATGCGACACGATCATGGTGCTTGAACTTCTCAAGCAGAGCAGAATCGGTGGTAAGCGGAGTGTTCGTAACAATTGCGATATCCTCTAGTCGCATAGGATTCGGGGTGCTCTGTTCGATTCCCGTGTTTCAGGTGGGTTGCATCTCCAATCAAGGGGACACATTCAGACCTTCAAGTGTGCAACTGCATAGACCAGCTGCGTGTTGACGTTATTCCCCGTACCAGTATCTGCCGGCTGCGAATACACGACATCTAAAACTCGGGCGTTCGGACCTCGTCTAGCGGGGATGGCAAGCGGCACGTACTGTTCTTTGATTTCTTCTTCTTTTTCTTTTCCCCAGATTCCTCACCTCCTGTATCACCAGATACATGGGGTGGTGCCGGATTCGAGTGCCAAGAGGTGTAATCCTGACGAGCTAGGGCTGATTTGAAGGCGGCCGCATCCTTAGCCAATGTGGACATTGAAATATCGAGCGGCACTACACGTGACTTACTCGGGAGTCGGAAATGGATAATGGATTCCCACGGGCCACGTGCATAGATATCATCGATTTGGATCAAATTTTCAAGTTTTGCTCGACTGCCTCTCTCTCCCATCCATCCACTTAGAAGACCGCGACGACCCCTTTTCTTTCTTATTTTTCTCTTCCACCCCATCTTTTCAAATCATGTCTGACGACGAGCAACACAACCAACAGTTTGAGGCGGTGCGCCCTGTTTTTTTAGTTTAAACCCGGCTAGATCTCCAAAGATCTGACGGCCTCGAATGATTAGGTTGGTGCCGGTGCCTCTAAAACCTACCCCATGCAATGCTCGGCTCTCCGTAAGAACGGCCACGTAGTTATCAAGGGTATGTCGAGTTCAAAATTTGCCTACCGCCCAAGCTCACCGTGTCGATCGACCCGCACAGGTCGTCCCTGCAAGATTGTTGACATGTCTACCTCAAAAACCGGTAAGCATGGTCACGCCAAGGTCCATTTGGTTGCCATCGACGTGCGTCCACTTCGTTCTATTCGTTCCGATGAACACCTCCTGAGCGGTCTTTTGATCAGATCTTCACTGGCAAAAAATTGGTAGGCGCCTAGAACATCTAAACCCTGGAGCATCCGCTGAATCTTGTTCTTTGCGATTAATAGGAAGATATCTGTCCTTCTACTCACAACATGGACGTCCCTAACGTCTCCCGTACCGAATACCAGCTTGTATGCTACCTTTCAAGCTGGTTTGGCTTTGCAGATAACGATTGACTTTGAACTCCAGGTCAACATTGATGACGGTTTCCTCAACCTCATGACAAATGACGGTACTGCCAAGGATGATGTCAAGGTCCCTGAGGGAGACCTCGGAAAGCAAATTCAGGATGATTTCGATGCAGGCAAGGACATCTTGGTCACGATCGTCGCTGCCATGGGCGAGGAGGCTGCCATCTCTTCTAAGGAGGCACCCAAGGCCTCCTAACCCCTGCCTTCATTCTGTTTTGTACCTGCCATTCATTTGTACGTTAATGTCTTCCTTCTCACTTCTCTGTCTCGTCGCCTTGAATAATTGATTACAGTTGTTGCTGCGTGTTCTTATTCTTATGAGTGTTGTTCTATCGCGATGTACGAGGAGCAGCTGAATTCTTGTGTCTGATCCCGTGTGCTTTTAGCACAGCAAGAGTCGTAGTCGTCGTAGTTGTTTTGCACAAGTGTACTAGTCTCTGTTTCGAGAAGGCAAAAAAACATCACGAAAACTTTGAGTCCACCCTCACCCTCGGATTCAAGTTAATCCCGCCGGATGATTGAACCACCCCACCCACACGCTTCTTGAACGACAGCGGTTCTCTGAAGTTCTTGTGCTCGAAATCCCACGTTGCCCAAAACTGGGCGTCTGGGAGCGAAGGTGGTGCCTCTTCCTTGATCTTACCGTTTTGTAATGTTCCGACTGTTTTCTTGTCTTTGTTGACTGGTTGCTGCTGGGTTGGATTATTGGCAAAGTTCCACGGCGCCTCCACTGGCCGTCCATACTTGAGTAACTCCGTTCCGCGTTTGAGGGGTGGAGGATGCGGAAGACGGGTCGTACGATGATACACAGGTGGCTTGAAGCGCGTAAAAAAAATTGTCTGGCAGTTGGCTCAGATAAAAAACACACCGGTAACACACTACGAGTAATTTCCGGTAACCTTGAGCCTTGGGTGCTCATTGAAGGGGCGATGTGCTCTTGTGCAGTGACGGGGAAGTTACTGAGAGGAGGGAGTGGAACTTTGTTTATTTCTTCTGCCTTTGCATCCGTCTTTCCAGTATCGCCTGAGGCATTTATCGGAGGTTGCTTGGCGATAGGATGTGAGGGTGGCATGGTCGAAACCCGTGGCGCATTTGGCGAGGAGAGTCCGAACAGAGTGTCTGCTGGCTCCCAACGAGGGCCGTTCTCTGTCTGAGCGAGGAACGCAAGTGCAACACGATGGCGAGCTGGATTACCCGCATTCCCGTGAGATGGAGGAGGGTTGGTGAGTATATGATGGTAGGCTCCTAGCAGCGACGGTTGTATTTGTGGTGTCGCAAGACGGGGTGGTTGAGAGGGAAGGTCGAAAGATGTAGGGGGTTGAGGCAAATGCCACACAGGTGTAGATGATAAACTTGATGACGAATATGGTACAGGTGTAAGGTAATCGGCGGATGAGGTCGTGGTGGAAACCTGGGGTAACGGTGAGAGCGCTTCTTGCGTTCGGAGCAATGTAGGCAAAGCAGCTGACGTATCCTCCGGTGATGGTGGGTCGGGGTGCTCATTAGGCACAGGGAAAGGGGGGAGGAAATCAGGAATGTGAGGGGGCGCGTTCCACTCTATCCGTGGACGTTTCCTCGACGGTGATGATGGAATTGACACCGGCGACGGAGGTAGCATAGGAGAAAGCTGTCTTTCTGGTCTCGAGGGAGTCGGGTCTACAGACATGGACTCGTCGTCGACGGCCATTTCAGTGTCATATCCAGTTTCGGCTTCATCGTCTGAACTCGGAGTTTCTGGAAGTGGTGCGTAGACGAGTGATATTGCATCGTCGCAGTCTTGCCTGAGACCTTCCTTGAGAGAAGCTGGGAGAACGAGGATGACGATGAGTTCTCCCTAGAAGTGAGCGGGAGACTGACCCTTGATATCCTTCAAGTCCTCCATCCGTCGCATTGTCTGGACTGTATATCGGCCCAACTCTTTCCCCTCCGTCCTACAGTAGTTGGAAAGCTCGTCCAGGTCTACCCCCATCTCTTCGAGCGCGGACAACGCGTCTTGGACGGTGAGGTTCATCCGTCCGGAATGTTGGGCATATTTGGCGCATGATGAGGTGAGAAGAAAGAGATATCTGGCGAGGAGATCTGAAAGAACGAAGGCTGCCTGGGACGATGTACGGGAAAAGTTGTGGGCATGAAGGGTTCTGTAGGTCGAGGACTCGATAAGGCTTTCCATCCTCTTGAACCTGAACCACGACTTGGATGTGCGGAAGATACGCGCTTGGTCTCACGCGGGGTGGCGTCCAACAATTGGAAGGCTACAATCTCGATATAGGCGAATGGGTCGATGAGGATGCTTTCTTTCCGAGGTACGTCGTGCCAGTTAACTAGAGGCGTCGTGTCCAGCGAGGTCGTCGCGGACGGCGAGCAAGGTATCAGTCCGTGTGGGCGCTGACTCACCCGAATGGATCACCACCCAGGTACAATATCGCTCCTCGTTCCTTCGCTCCTGTTATACGTAGAGAGCAACACAAAAACACATATACTATGCACACAATGAAATTTGGCCTCGTCCCCGCTTGGTTTAAACACGAGGATAGCAAACTGTCGACTTTCAACGCTCGGGCTGAGAATCTCGTCGAAACCGGTGGATTATGGGAAACTATGAAGAAACAGAAACGTTGTATTGTCGTCGCTCAAGGGTTTGCCGTCTAGTTCTCTTTCTTTATCCTCTTAAAACACTGAGACGATCGGTTCAGCTACTACGAATGGCAGAAGAAAGGTCCAAAAGACCGTATCCCGCACTTTGTCAAGCACAAGGACGGGAAGCTCATGCTATTCGCTGGGCTCTACGACTGTGCAAACCTTGAAGGTGGACCTTGTACTGAACGAAAAAGCTTGTCGCTAAAGGAGCATCAGGGTCCGAACAGTCCTTGTGGTCTTTCAGCATCGTCACCACCCCTGCAAGCAAGGACTTTGAGTGGCTGCACGACCGCCAACCCGTGATTATGATCTCGGGGGACGATATCGCTAATTGGCTGGACCTGGACACTGACAAGTGGACTAAGAAACTTTCCCAGCTCGTGCAGCCAAGCAAGACTCACCCCACGCTTCAATGGCAAGTGATGAAATCCCTTTGACGTCGTTCACTAATCATGACCCAAACAGCTATCCTGTATCTCCGGATGTGGGGAAGGTCGGCAACGAGTCGCCCGCATTTATCGAACCGATAGCAGAGCGGAAGGATGGGATCATGGCCATGTTCGCTAGCCAGGGGTCCCAAAAATCAAAATCCTCCTCCCCAACCAAGAGGAAGCGATCTGCCTCTCCTACCCCCGCAAAAAAGCCCAAGACAACGAACAAGAAAGGGGAAAGCGATCCAGAAATCGAGTTTGTAGGTTATGGGGAATTCAATACCAATGTTTGTGGAACAGGTCGAGGATCTGGAGATAAGGACTAAAATGCATCCAGGATAGACCTCAATCTGAACCTCCGGTCAAGAAGCTCTCTCAGGTATTTTGGTACGATTTTTGTAGTATTTAGACCCTGACATTCTTGATAGAGGCTTCCTTCGAGTTCACCGTCAAAGTCATCTTCACAGGTGTGTCCCGTGCTGTGTGCTCGGGTGACCAACTTATTTACCACTGCTATAGGGTAGGAAGAAGGTAAGGCATATTCACAATCTCGTGCGACATCGTGCGACACGGTCATTGAATGCTAAACCGTAACCGTAGAAGGGGAATCCTCCAGATCCATCGTCCAGGAGAATTACCGACTTCTTCAAGAAATAGCGGTGACCGACTCAATAATATTTACTCTATTACCCTGTACTCACACTTGCTTACATATTGGATAATCCCAGTCTCTCGTAATTCATTTAATGTTCCATATGTCTCTCCCCTCGAGTATGTAACTTAGTGGGGTCACATCTTTGACATGAGCCATTCGACTCAATCAGATCACCCACGATCGAGTCAACTCAATCACTTGATCCAAACCCATGGCTTCGAGTTTATCGCCCGGGGAGTACCAGAGATATGGGAGACAGATGATCTTGGATGGTTTTGGATTACAGGGTGCGCATTGCTTTTTTCTTCATGTTCAACTCGGGTAGTGATTTTGGAAATCACTTGGCTACCAGGACAAATCAAACTCAAACGGTCCTCTGTCGTAGTTGTCGGTGCGGGTGGCCTGGGATGTCCAGCCCTGCAGTATTTAGCCGCTGCTGGCATAGGTGAGCACACACTCACTTGATTCTAGTCTCTCTGATCTCATAGATCCCATTTATTAGGAACCCTCGGGATCGTGGACCGGGACGTGGTGGAATCATCAAATCTGCAGAGGCAAATTCTCCATACTGAGGACAGGCTTGGGGTATCCAAGGTTTCTTCTGCTGCAATCGCCGTCAAGGGGTGAGTCGCCGTGGTCGGTTTACACTTCAACATGCGTGGTGTATTGATACTCGATGAGGATAAACTCGAACATAAAGGTAAACGCGTACCAGGAAATGATTTCTCCTTCAAACGCCGTCAAGATCCTCGAACCATACGACATCGTACTTGATTGTACTGATAACCCTCCAACTCGATATCTACTTTCCGATGCTGCCGTCTTGCTCGGTAAGCCTCTCGTGAGTGGGGCAGCCCAACGGTACGATGGGCAGTTGTGCGTCTATAATCTCGGGGACGACGGACCTTGTTACCGTTGTTTATTTCCAAAGGCTCCTGAGCCAGAATTTGCTGGTAGTTGCCAGGAGACGGGCATATTGGGCGCTGTCACCGGAGTCATTGGAAATTTACAGGCTTTGGAGGCCATTAAACTGATAACGGGGTTAAATGGTGAGAAGGTGTTTATGGAACGTCTCGCGACCTCTGACGTACAAAGGGACTAGATGGAACTGCTTCACTCCTCGTATATTCTGCACTCTCTCCCTCGCCGTTCCGAACGATCAAGGTCAGGAAGAAGCAAGCGAACTGCATAGCATGCGGTTCTGGAGCCCCAGCCGTCCTGGACGTCGCTAACACGGATTACATCGCTTTTTGTGGTGGCCCTGCGAGAGATTGGGTCAAGTCGGGGTTGGCCATTTCAGATACGAGAATCTCTGCTTCAGTTCTTAAACGAATATTGGACACCGGTACATCTAAGGTCACGCTGATGGATGTCAGGAGCCCAGTAGAATTTGGAATCTGTCACCTACCTGGGTCGATCAGTGAGCGCGTTCTACAATATCTGATGCTCGACTGATTAGAACCAGATGTGCCCCTCGCGACCCTGGTGGCTGATCCTGCTTCCCATCTCGTGGGAGGCGGCCCAATCATTGCAGTCTGCAGGCTTGGAAACGACTCACAGCTTGCGGTCGACGTGTTGCGGAGTGTCTCGGATGCTGGACAAGAAATCAAAGATTTGATAGGTGGACTCCAGTCGTGGGGCAAGGATGTTGATACACAGTTCCCAATATACTGGTGATCGCTTCTGACGAACCCTTATCACACATCCGGGTTTGAATCAAAATCTGGTGAATCTCTCGGTGTTCATTATTGCATTTTATGGGCCACCAAGAACCGAGAGGGGTAATTGTACAAAGAGAGGAGGGCGTTTCAATGGTCCTTCCCTGCGCTATGGTGCCACAGATCATACTGTACGGAATTGAAGGGAGAGAAAGGGCGATGACTGTTATCCGAGTGTTACAGCTGGAGAAGAAAACGACGACGATCAACTGGACAGTAAGAAAAGCCGAAGAACTGAGATGAGCAGCAAGCAAGAAACAGAGAGACGTATGAGAAGGGGAAGAAATGGACCGAAGAGAAACAAAAAGAGGGATAGGGCAGGGCAGCCGGTAGTTGTTTACTGCCAGTATTGTTGGCCACGTTGGTAAGAGTAGAAAGAACCGCCCTCAGAACCCGCTTGTGGGTAGCCGAGTTGAGGGTTTTGGCCCTGAGTCTGATGTTGTTGGGACTGTTGAACCTGAGGACCATTGCCAGTCCCACCCCCGAACCTTCCGCCGCCAGCACCGTAAAAGCCGCTCCCAGGAGTGGGTTGCTGGACTCCGCCAAGGCGACCTTGGGGACCGCCTTGCCCAACCCCGATGTTCTGCCCAGCGCCAACTCCGCCCATGTCCTTACCAGGACCACCGTATGACTTGAACGAGTTCTCGGGAGATCCGCCAGGTCGTTGGGTTATTCCCTGGGGTCCACCTCCCGCGCCCCCAGTAGAGCTGGGTCCACCAGAGGTCTGACCCAAGCTGCCCATGAAGCCTTGGAGACCGGGGTTTCCGTATAGTTGCTTGTAGTCGTTCCCTGGAAGTGTGCCACCAATGTTCTGATGCTGGTTGTGGTACCCCAAATCATCATACGCACTTGAAGGATGTTGCTGACCATAGAGGTTCTGACTGTATGGGTTGGAGTGTTGGACGTTTGATGGGGCTTGTTTAGTGACGGGGGAACCGGAAGTAGGCCCGGGGGGACCGGGCTGAAACACCTGCGGGTATTTGACGAACGGTTGGGGAACACCGTACCCGGAATTGTAGGGAGATCCGTAGTACTGATTCTGGTAATGGAAATAATGGTAGGGAACTGGGTGGGGATAGCCTTGTTGCGGACCTTGACCACCAGCAGGTGGAGGTTGACTGTTTGTTTGGCTCGGTTGCTGGGATGATTGAGGGTTCGAGGAAGGAAGTGTAGAGGTTGTTTGAGGACCACCAGTAAGACCCTTCAGATCGTCGTGACCGAGAATGTTCCTGGGATTGTTGAAACCGCCTTGGCCAGTGTACGAGTCGTAGAAATTCTAATTACTCTGTAAGTTTACCAACGAGATCGGCAAGGGGGTTTTACTTACGTTACGGTCGTTATAGCCATATTCAGCACTGAATCCAGTATGAGACGGTTGAGACTGGTGCTGGAGCGTCTGGCCGAGTTGTCCAAAGGCACCGTAGGGGTTCTCCTGGGAACTTGCGGGGGGGGTGGGTGTATGAAAGTATGGGGCCTCCTGTTGTCTGAAGTGTGATGTGTAGCTGGCTACAGACGGTTGGGGTTGAGGGGCGTGGGGAGAAGGTTGTACTTGAGCCTGGGGGTTGAGATGGGAGGGGAGTTCGTGTTGACCGTACAGAGAGGGGGTCGAGTTATTGTTCAGACTCTGCTGAGGAGAAATGTGGGAGGTCTGAGGTTGGTGATGGTTAGCGAGGGACGGCTGGGAGACTGCTTGGGATTGTGGGGTGAACGAGACGACAGGGGATGAGAGGGCAGGTGTGGCATTTTGGGAAGAAATTGATGGTTGGGAGATCGAGGCGGGAATGGAGTGAGGTTGAACCTGCTGGTTCGGTTGTTGCACTTGCTGAGGCAGGCTCTGTTGGAAGAGGGTAGAGGTGACCGGGTTCTGTTGGGTTTGGGTCTTGGTGGGAGAGATGGAGGGGGGCTGAGATACGGGTGCGGGTACGGGTGCTGGGGCAGGCACAGGTGCAGGTACAGGTGCAAGTGCAATTGTAGGTGCAGGAGCAGGAGCAGGGGTTGGTTGAACGGTTTGTACTGGTTCTTGTGCCAGTGGTTTCACCTCCGTAGCGGGAGTAACACGCTTTGGCTCTGGTGCAGGCTCCGGTTCGGCTTGTCTCGGTTCAGGAACTAGTTCACTGCAGGTTCCGTAAGTAGGTATGCTAGGTAACCAAATCGTGGGGGACGTACCTATCGAGATCATCCCCTCCCAAACTTAAACTACCAAACTGCATGCCAATCTTCTCAGTATTCGGGGTGTAGTCTGAAGGCATCACGACGGGCAGGTCTCCAGTCTTGAACCTTGCGTTGTGTCTGTGGGCAGCAGAGGACGAAGGCCGTTTAACGGCAGAGGCAGGAGTAGATGATCGTTCGACTTCCTGACTCTGAACTTGGGCGGGTAAAGCGGAGAGCACAGGTTCCTGTACCTCGAGTGGAACTGGTTCAGGAGAGGGTGGTTTCTGGGGCTCCTCGACCTTTAATTGTGGCTCTGGTGCAGGTGCGGGTTCTGGTTGTGTTTGTACTATTGGTTCCTGAGGTTCTTCTTCCCACGCAGACTCTTGCACAGTGGTAGGTTCCTCCCAAGCGGTTGGTACGGGGGGCTCGGGTTCTGGGGATGGGACAACTTCTCCGACTTTGGGTGGTTGTTCAGGTAGACCAGGAGGTGGTGCGGGAGCAGGGGTTAATTGTGGTTGTACGGGGGCAGGAGGGGGTGTCGGTGCGGATTTCTCTTGTGGACTATGCGTCCGATCAGAAAGATAGAAAAAATCTCTACATGAAAAGGGGCGTACCGTACTACCTGAGCCCAAGATAACTTTGAAGTTGCGGGATTCTTTGGGGTTAGCTTAGGTGGTCCAGGAATAGGTGTGAGTGACTTGGCCTGCACCGCTGGTGAGGGTGTACCGTTGGGTTTCGCGTCTACACCCCATGCTGGAGTGGATTCTCCCCAACCTGTGCCTGCAATTTGAGACGAAAAGTCTTGTACCTGATCAACGGGAGTTATGTCAGATTCCCAGGCAGAAGATCCCCAGGCAAAGGTCGAAGGGACGCTTTCATCTTTAGAAGCGGGGGTGGAGGGATCCACATTATCTGTGCCTGACGTTGTCGAGTCTACCGGCTCGCTACGACTAAAGGCTTGAGCTCGATGTCCGTTTTGGCCACCACGACCGGGAGCACCGCCTCGGGAAAGGCGTCCGCGTCCGCCCCGACCACGTCCACCACGAGAGTCAGCTCTGTCCCTGGGAGGGTTGCGATCCTTGGAATCCTGGACAGGATTTTGGTGCTTTTTATCCTTCTTGCGGTGAACGGAACCCCACTGTTCAACTTGGCCTTTGAGAGAGGGATTTAGTGAAAAGGAACGATCGCGAGACAGTATCAGGGAGACCTTCGCTAATTCGGGCAGCGGCGACTTCAAGGTCACCGTTTACTTCAGCCAGCAGGCTTGAAAGATCTGAGGAGTGAGAAAAAAGAGTGAGTTGAGCGTGTCGCGTGTGGAACAGTCGTGATGATGAACCTTCAACTGTCCAAGTGGGAAAGAGTTCTTTGAGATGCTGCGCCTTTTGACGATATTTGTCGTGGGCCTGGTCGGTTGTCGGCTGGCGACGATAAGAGGAATATGTTGTCGACATGGTTGTGGTCGATGTCAAGTTGTGAGAGAGTGAGGGAGGGAGAGTGGCGGACAAATATTTGGTAACTACCACTTCCACTTCGCTACAAGTTATGGTGACGACGACGGCCGCAACGCCCAACCAACCAAAGGACAGACAACAGAAATGTGTGCGACCACCGGACCTTGCGTTGGATTCAAAACGAATTACCACCAATATCTCAGTCCAACTTGACTCGGCATCGGTTGCAGCAGACTCGCCGTCCAGCGTTTCTAACTCACCCATCGACAGAATCCCGGGCTACGACGACCCCGAAGATGAGCTTGGCAAGGACCTCGCCGTTCTCGAGAGATTGCGACAGAACGTCCACAAAAATCTCCGTCTTAGACCGCTCAACTCATCCACTGTGGTTATGAACGGGACACCCCACTCCCCGACGTTGCAGAGGAACCCCCTGCACACCGCCCCTGGCTGGTACGGTAATTCCAGGCCGCTTTCAAACGAATTTATCGCCAGTCCGACCTCCGCGACCTCGAGCGTTTACTACACTCCCTCCTCTGATACCCCTATGAGCGCTTATTTTGGCTTTCCTGGGCCGACAGCTGCTTCTGGTCTCTTCTCACCCCCTCCGGCTTTCCACTCCGTTCCGTCTAAGCCGGGATCTATCCAATATCACTCCCTCAATTTCATTATAACAGAGTCACCCCGCCCATTACTCATCGATACTCGACCCCTCAATACCTTCCTCTTGTCTCACCTTCGACACAGCATTAATCTTGCCATCCCGTCCCTCATCTTAAAGCGATCCAGAAAACCGGGGGCAGGTTTCCAATCCATCGACGCATTGCGTCAATATGTTACCACAGACCGTGGTAAAAAGCTCTGGGACGATACCATGAAGAACGGTGAATGGGACGGCAATATTGTTGTTTATGATGAAGAAATGGATGAAAAGTATAGGAACACCATGCAGACGACCGCCTGGGCACTTTTACCTGTTCTATGTCAGATAATTCCTCAGGGGACCGTCGAGTATCTTTACGGCGGTTTATCCTCTGCCCGGGCGGACCCTTCCACCCAGAATCTATTTATGTCTGGAGATTCTGATACACCCCTTGAACAACGACAATTCAAACACAAAAAAGGCGGCGGTCTTTCACAGCTCGACACTCTGGCGGCATCTCGCTCTAAGCAATTACCCCAGATTGAACAGGATACACCCCAATCACCTCTACCACCCGTTCCCATTGCCGCACCTATTTATTCCCCTGCCCCCGCCCCTACTCCCCCCGTGATACTTTCACCCTCGCGCTCTTGGAC
>Ga0307512_10002845_pt1 | contig 21051 bp, 24 predicted proteins | sample 14_EM_MG_FD_200267 | JGI IMG/M metagenome (GOLD analysis project Ga0307512, IMG submission 200267) | Populus trichocarpa ectomycorrhiza microbial communities from riparian zone in the Pacific Northwest, United States - 14_EM | ecosystem: Host-associated > Plants > Roots > Unclassified | place...
ATTGTTTTGAATGTGGGATCAATTTCACAATAATGTAGCACAGAAGACCACATTGGATGGTATATTGATGCCACATTGATGCTGGATTGCTGCCATATTCAAAATTGATGTGTATTGAGTTAAATAGTAGAGTTATGCTATATTACTTCTACATGGGTATATTTCGCAAATGCCTGCACATGCCCGCACACCTGCACACCCGCACACCCGCACACCCGCACGCCCGCACACCCACGCATGCCCAATGGCCTGCATCTAGGCCTGCTACCAGCTGACTGACGTATAGTAAAAAAATATCTCTGGCATGATTCAAACCTGTTTCAGTGGGTATTGTACACACCCACTAACCACTACACTATGTATGTAGTTTGCTAAATATCACATCATGTTAGGGCTATTTGTAAGTATACTGGTTTATTACTGTCACATCATTGTGACAAGAATGTGGAATGCCTGTCACATTTATGCAAATACTCAATGCTGCTCAATTGATCAATATTACCCCATTCAACTAAATACTCAATCATTTACAATGTCATATTTGCTGGTATCTTGCATTACTGTAGTATTTTAAACTATTCCCCAGTAATTAGAATGTTAAATTTCGTAATATGCTACACTCACTGGACTCTGGGAGTCATGCTGCACTCGGGTAAATGTGGCACTGCAGTCACATCAATAAACGGGGGTTTTTTGGCATAGTAGTCTCATAGTTCTGGAAGTAAAATTTTCTTCTACGCTACTGCCAGCGAAGTTTGGCTTGTCTTGCACCAGATTCTCAGAGTCACGTGATATATGCCTGGTACCTCGCCAGAAAAGTTAGCCCCGACGTGAATCTCAACCTAGCGGAGCGAATTAGGGTTAAGGGTTCACCGAGGGCGGGTAACGTGTAGTGCGAGACAATTTGGCATATTGTGCTGAATACGACATTCTTTTTAAAGACTCCCGATTTTTAGCGATAACCTACGACATGCGATGGGAATCGTCATATTGTTGTCTAAGGCTGTAGGTATGCTCTCACTGCCGTTGGGCTAACTACAGCTATAGAGGCGCAACGCACCAGAGGTGGTCAACGTTTGAACACATTTGCCAGCTAGTAAATGATCTGAACTCTCCTGCAAGCACCCCTAAAGGTACCTTTTTCGGAAGTATGCACCATTCTTTCATTATGGCCAACAAGACTAAGAAGAAATCGCTTTCCGAGGCTCTCTAGTAGATGTATGTATGCTGACTGTATACAGTGGAGATATTGGAGCTGTTTTGCTGATCAATTTTGTGCGAATCTCCGGGCTAGCGCTGCTTTCAAATTTCGCGCGAATTTTGGAAAGCACCGTCAGCTTTTAGGCTTTCACAGCGTTTTTCCTGGTTTCGGAAAGCACTGTGAGCTTTCCAGCTATCGCAGCATCGCTCCTTTCACAGCTTTTGCATGCTTTCCTGTGAACATTACACCGCAGCCTTTGGTAGCCTTTCGCGCTTTTCGCAGCCAGTCCCCTTTTGCAGTTGGTCTCCTTTCGCATCGCGCAATGTGTAATTGGTCTCGTTTCACATCTACATTTGACCAACGTTGCCAGCAATCCGGTACAGTCCGTATCCAGTGCAGTCTAGTGCGGGCAAATTTTGCTCCGGGATTGGTCCAGCGCACAATTTTTATGCACCAGTGCGGAATCAGTTTAGACCAGTGCAGATTAAATACGTAAGATAAAGTTAATATACCGTATTATATTGTCGTTTATTGGGTTTTCTTGTAATAAACACACACCCGTTACCCTATAAACATCGTTTAGGCTCTCAAAAGTGGCAAACACAGTGGCTCAAGTGGCTGCAAGTTGGTGTGTTGACAATTTGCCAGATGGGTTTCTCTGCTAAGTCAGATACTGAGAGTTGCTAGGCGCCGGTGCTCAATAGGGTACAGATTGATGGACTCTACCAGAGTCGTGAACAACCTTCCGGAACTACATATTTCTATACAATCAGGCCTGGCACCCGATCGGCGAATAGCAGTCTTGCTACAAATATTCTCTTTAAATACCGCTCCTTCCTCCTTTCTTCCTGTTGTCATATTCTTTATTTGCATCTAGTGTGGATAGCCCTTTTCTCTACTCCTTTCCATTACCTTGCTGATAGCCGTTTCATCCTCTCTGCTTCATTTCTGTAGGCATTATTCGCATTTGCCTACACTGGATTCGAAAGCTAAGACAGGGGCGTATTTTCCGTATCCTAATGTTCTATCTTCAGCATAAACAGACAGGGTGCGACGCAATCTCACTTTACGCTCCTCGCCGAAACACAGGGTCCACACCAGATCAAGGGAGCAATGGATACTGTTCGTTCCTCGCCTAACAACTAGAAGTAACGATATCCACTTCTGATATTTGTGGCAGATTGTAAAACAGTAATGCAAAGGCCAATACTTGTCGGTCGAACATAAGTCTCCTGAGAATTACCATGTTTCAAACTAGGTGGGTCTCCTGATAAGGTACCGGTATTCTTTGGAGATTGCAGGTTAGAATATCTCCTTCAATTATTTAGTGTAGTATTCTAACGGTATTTGCAGCGAGGACACATGTCCGAAGTTGACGAGCAACAGTCCCCCTGAGCAACCGTCCCCCTGAGCAACCGTCCCCCTGAGCAACCGTCCCCTGAGCAACCGCTGAACTCATCCCCCCTTCTACCTGGAATGGGTCGTCGGCAGTGTTCCAGCAAGTCCGATTCTTTCCCTTGTACATAGGATGTGAGTAAAAAGAGCTACGGAAAAGACTTAATTATGATTGATCACCTGTCAAGACTATGTAGACTATGCTAAAGTAAGTACAAATTTTCAAGAGTGTAAGAGGAGATTAGATTGATTGCCGTTGCATTGGGGTATGAGGTATACGAACTAAGAAGTGCTAACGATTTTATTCAATGCATTTAGTTGGGATGTCCCATGCGGGCTCGCGAAAGAGCTTCGATGATTGTCCATTTTGCCGATTCCTGCAGTTCTTCATATCGATCGTATTCTCTAATGCTATACCTTGTCTGAAGAGACTAGTGTTCATCGAGGCCAAGGGATCCTAAAAGCCCGTCTCGGGCAGGCGGGGGTGTGGACTATCCCGGACTATGATTTTCCGGGCTGGGATTTCTCGGATTAGGGACGATCGGGCCCGTATACAAGCGAAGCGGTAGGCCTATGACACGAGTGATGTCGTGATGATTTGGCGACAGCCCATCCATCGCGTCATAGAGCTCATTAAGTGGTGTCAGGTCAGTGATAGTATAGGGTGGCTGCTAACTGTCTAGATGCATTGTATCCTTGATTAATAGAGTAATAGAGTCATTTTAGGAGGGAAAACTCGCAACAACACAAGGGCAACCTTCGCTAGAGCCCGACAGATCCCCGATCTGGGCCCTAGGTGTGTCTGCTCATGCCCCGCCCTGGACTAGGCTTCTGGGCTCGAGAAGACTGGCGGGTGCCTGGACTATTGAGAACCCTGTTATCGCTAGTGTTCTGCGGACACCTTCAATGTTCAATACTTCATAATTTTAAATAAATTTGGATGATATGGCCTTGTATTTCCTGCTGGGCCTAGTGTCGGTTCTTAGGGTTTCTTCCACGCACAAGGGATCCAGTTCCCCTCATATGTTGATGGCCTTGCGCAATATGCAGTGCCTGTTTGGAGGGTGCAACAACCGGCTTCACCCACAAGGCAGTGAAGGCTCGGAATAATGCCAGATATTACACTGAATGAAATATAATAACAATATCCCATTTATACAGTCCCTAGCTGTCAAACCCCAAACAAATATTCCCGATCAAATCTACTTCCTCTTCGTACTAAGCCCATAACCAATTCCACCGACCAGGGCAATCACTGTAATTCCCAACATCGTATAACATATCGCAGACTCCCACCTTTCTCTGCGCCGGAAATACTGGGTTTGTAAACCCCATTCCACGTCAGTCAACCGTCTCGTAGGACAATCTACTTGTAAACTGTCAATTACTACCATCCCTTGGTTTGCGGAATGTATCGGCTGTTCAACCCCGGTACCATATACTGCAGGTTGGGATGTGTCTCGTGCGCGAGCGTAAGCTGGTGCAGGCATGGTGGTAATAGTTGAGGTTGATTCGGATTCGGGGACAGTTTTGTGAGAGGAAGTCTCTGGTAGTGTCTCTTCTTGACAGGACGTATAGTGAGGCTCCGTTTCAACTGCCTCCACCTGCGATATTACCAGGTTTGTAGAGCCTGGAGCGGCAGGTAGGGTCTGGAGTTTGTGGTCTGCTTCGGACATTGTGATAAAATAAAGGTGGTTTGGTGGGATAAGAGATGTATGGGGGTCAGGTTGGATAAGAGCAGTTGTATATAAGGGAGGCTTTGATTCGAACAGATCTAACGAGCTAGAGAAGTTCTGAATATAAGCCTTTTTTATATCGGTAGCGGCAAACTTTAAATGTTCAAACGTGTGCCCTCTGGAACGCTTCTATTGCATCGCTCAATGTCATTTCAATTGGTATGAGAACATAACATCACTAGACTCTGTTGATATAGCCAGCCCATGGCTATGCCATGTTCGGTCAGAACACCATCCCGAGCCTCCAGAACGATCCTTGAACAATTTTCGAGTGACAGCCGTAACGCTAAGCAGTATATAAAAACTTATCGAGATGGCTTTTGCGTACTGAGGTGACTATGAATTCGTTTATAGCAATTTGCAATGAGCGGAATTTGACAAGTATGACTCATTAATCTTCAGAGGAGCACCAAAGTGTCAGATCCTTGCATTTTTATTAACCAGCCGGATAGGGTTGCATATTGCCAATGATATTCGTGTTGATGATGAGTTGGATACGACTGTGGCGGAAGAGATGTGGTCGGTCATCTTGATGGTCATTGCCTGAATCAAGTTCGATATAAAATGTTGGCAGGGATGGTGTGATAATATGTATTGGAAATCTGCCCAACCCCGCGCTTGAGTCCGCGCGATGGCGGAGCGGCCAATACCGCCTTGTCATTGTGTATATAGAGAGAACGATATCGCTTTTGGACTTTCTCACAGCGCCCGCTACCATTCCAACAATATGCAATTGAAATTGACAAATAAACGAACAGTGACACCTGGAGTGGACTATTCTAGGCGGGGAGCTAAACTGTGGTCCTGTGGTGGTCGGCAAACATCTGCAGCTGTGTATATCAATCATCAACGGTCGACCGTATCGTATTTTCATTCCCTAACCTCTACGGCATAAAATATTGTCAGAGGCCTCTGTAAATCGTAAACCCCGAGATTAAATAATCCCACATTTGAAGATGAACGATTTACATCGTGTAGAAGACAGCCTCCGGAGCTGCTGTACTGCCTGGTAGCGTTCACCCGTTTATGGTCATGATTTCCGTACGCAACCTAAGCTATACTTTGAAGCGGTTCAGGCCGTCATAACGAGAGTTTGATTTGGCCAGACCAAAACATAAATCGTAGCTGGCATCATCGGAGATAACTAGGCCATTCGTGAGCTAGTTAAAACCCTCTTCAGCCACTCGAGTCCAACAATCATCTCCCAACTGCCAACGGTTTCCGGTTTTCCGCATGGCTGCATATGTCATAGAATGCAGATGTGTAGGCTGGTAAGATGAGGTATCGATTTTTGAGGTCATCTGTACGCACATTAATGCTGTGTTAAATTCCGTTTCTCAATTTTTAGGTATCAGCTTGACGAGGGAACCATTTACACCGTGAGTGTAAGGACTGGGTTATAGATCCGCTTTGTTAATAGTCTTACTGGGGGCCGTGTGGAAACTCCCCTCGATCGCTGCAGAGGAGTGGAGATGTTTATCTGGGTCAAGTCGAAGCTTTGGTCGCAACTAAGTAGTCCATTCGAGTAACTAGACAGCACTAGCACCAAACGAAACTATTAATTGTCAGTATCTAATACCAATATAAATATACCCCAGCTATTGCATTGTAGAATAGATGTTGCGGGCAGAGCTTTCTCTTACTTTCAGTGTACCGTTCCACGTTACATGACGGTCCTACCAAGCTGCTTCGGTAGATTCGTGAAGCCCACCGTTGGTCGAATGCAGTGTATATGCTGGTGATAACGACTGTTGACAATTTTTTGCATCGAGTGACAATTCCTCCGCAAACAATCTCACGTGCCACGGGGTTGGTCTGATATTCTCCCCAAAACATGTTCTAACACCGACTCCACCATCCATCTCTTAACCCCGCCTTTACCTTTTATCCCCGCCCCCACCCACGTCTCAAATCCTCGCCGAGCAATATTAGCAGTCCCACATAGAATTCCACCTCCACACTTTTTATAATGCCTCGCCGCTCTCGCTCCCGCCGCGCCTCTACACACAATCACACCCACACTTACAACAACGACATCGAGCTCGGAGACCTGTCACACGGGACCTTCACAACCGACCGAACGTACGCCGCCCTCCACCGCGCTCAAGTCGAAACCATGAGTGGACGTCAGCAACCTGCCCGTCGTCGCGAGTATCCTCCGTGGCCTGATAATGATGCTGACCCACGTATCTGGACTGCCGTCTGGATTGGTGTTGTCATTGTTGATGCTGTCCTTGTTGGGCTCATCATCTGGGGGTTGACTCTGCAGCCATCTAAAGGGCGTGAGATTTAGGTGAGTGGGTGTGAAATATGAAGTGTGAAGCGGTTGAGGAGTTTGCTGATGTGAAGTAGATCTATGCTCCTGCACCTAGGTGCTCCTGCAACGATGAAGCTTTAGGGAGTTTTTCTCGGAGTTGTTAGGATACGGTGCATCAATTTACTTTTGTCTGTCTACGTGTCATGAGTACGCGATCATTTGGGGTCATCTGCTTTCGTTTCATAAGTTAGAGGAAGGGTCATCTACATTGCAGTCTTATTTGATTTGTGCAAATACTGCAGGAGAATGTTGAGAACGGTCATGCCAGTTATTACTGCTTTATGTTCATAAAATGATGATACAGCTTCCTCTCGATGAATGTCTTAAATTTGCTCGCATCTTTGTTCCTAGTTCCTTCTGATTACTGTTTCCCATGACCATCTTCTCCCACCTTGCACCAACGGCACTGCCACTACTACTGTTCATGATCTCATCCCACTCTCCGTGATGTTTAGAATTTGCGTTCCAACTCACTACCACTCTCATTCGCCCTCATTGCTGTGGGTTGTTGCATGCTCAGTCAGTATAATACAGAGAGTCTAACGCAAGGTTCAGTGGTACGAAACTCGGGACAGAGAATACGGGAAATATGAAACATAAATCCATAACGCAGACTTTCCATTTGACGTCCGATTATGACATCCAAATGCGCTTACAGACTACACCCTGCTTCCACACCTCGAAAAAAGCAAACCCGGCCAGACCCACGATAACTAGAAAGGTAATTAAATCATACACCTTCTGTTTTGTAAAGCAACTACGGTACCCCCCAACTTGTGGGACATTGTGTATAGTGGTGGTGTAGAGTAGGTCTTCATCATGCATTGCGTGATGGCTGTTGGTCCTAGCTTCCTTATTGCGGAGAGGTTTCTCTGATTCAGAACTTCGGAATGAAGTAGACAGTGTATTGTCGGTTGTTGGGAACATTGTTGGTGAGGTGCAGATAAAGGATGTTGGAAGCAGTGGCGAAAGATTGGATGTTGTCGATAGTTATAGAGGGCCTCCCATCTCATAGAAAGTTACCGATGGAATCCCATGAAGAGAAGATTGCACTTCCAATTGTATTTGAACACTTTTTCTCGGGCTTAGAAAGAGATAAGAATATCGTTATAACGCGAAAAGGTGAAAGATAGCTAGTACTACTATCACTGCAGGTATTGCCAAATATGTCTTGAAATTTCATATATAATTCCAGCGAGGTGGTGCGGAGTAAAAGCTTACACTGAAACTTTGAATTTAAAGTACTATTAATTCCAGCCTTATTATATCCTGAATAAGCCCCTGGAGTAAACACAAAAACTCAGAAGCAGAAAAGGACTTCCGCAACTGGTTGATTTCCCTTATGTGCATCCATATCTCATACCCGTAAAAATACCTCTTATCACGACGCCCAAGTACTGGCAAAAACCACACCTAGTTTCCACGCGCCCATACCGACACCCACAGCCAGAACTAGAACAACAATAAAAGTGACCCAATCGTATTCCCTTCGTTGCTCAAAACCTATTGTCCTGATGTGCGGTGGCTCATATGGGATGTCGTGAAGGTGAATGGTGTAGAGTGCATCCTCGCTGTGCATTGCAAGGCGGTTATTGAATACATTTTTGCGCGGGACGTTGGGTAAGATGCTGTGGGGAATGCTTTTGTGAGACGTTCCAGCTCCGGAACTTCCGGAGGATGTAGGTGCGGTGACAATGATGGTCGGTAACATTATTAGTGAGACTGAAAAAGGAAGCGGCGAAGTGCTTGATGGATGTGCTACTTATGGTGGAGTTATCGTGCTATAAAAGGAGCAATGGATTCCATAGAATGGTGCAGTCCAATTCGAATAGTCTTTGCTGAAGTTGAATAAACGAAGATAGTATTGTTCTAGCGGGACGACTAGCATTACCACCATAAGCGGTATGGCGTAATGCTGAACGTTTCCTTTGAAAACTCACACCAGTATCAATCTGAACGAGATTGTGCAGGCACGCGACAACCGCAACATTGCTGCTAGCCTCCATGTTGCAAGAACACTCACTGTTGCATAGTTTTTAACTAGGAGACATTTGTGCGATCTGGTTTGATTAAGAGGCGTAGAAGTCATTTTGAAAATAGTGGGGACAACGGTTTGGGAGGATGGTGCGGGGCGGATGATCGACACAAAATTATGAAATATAACTGAAGATTTTGGGCGCTGCACTTTGGTGAATGTAGATGATGTTACAGGTTGGAACAGTATTGGTCGTTGGTTCATTTTTCGGGTAGGAACGAATCGCAGCACAAGTGAGAGTTAATGAATACTTAAACACCTTCACTCTTATGATGTTTCTGAGCGTGCTGGTGTGCGTATCGATACTTTGCGGTTTCTCAACTCCGCACTTCTGGAATCACCCGACCCGCAGCAAGCAGGACCACCCCCACTACCGTCACTTCAAAATGAATATCACCGAAGCACTCTTCACCATCATTGAGAAGGGTATAGATATAATCTTCGATAAATTCCTCGTATCATTACTGGTCTCTTCATTGCGTGGATCATGTATCTGAGGGCTGTCGACAGATGGAACAGACCAGCAGGAGGTTTCAATTACTAGCAGTAGCACCGACGTGGAATCTATGGTGGGTTGACCAGTTGAGATATCAGACAGAACCGCAACGCTCATACAATTTCTGCGGATTCAATGGCGAAGGAGGGCCCAACAGAGAATCTTCGGTTCTTTTTGAATGTACTGAGTAGTTCATTCTCTACTGTTCTCCGAACACAATATTCGTTACATATTGTCATATAACCAGAACAACTGGATGCTCTCAAACACAATGGGTTTGTCTTCCAGTCCGCCGTGCTGCGTAGACCGTGACAAGTACCAAAATTGGAACGGAGGTTCTCCAAGACTGGTTTTCTGTTCTCATTTCGCTTGGCCACGTGATAAGTGCCCCACACTGTGGCCACTCGGCTAAGATGCCCGTCAGTTTCTTACTTTTGAAGTTGGACTTCTCAATTCCCACCTCCCTACGAACGATTAGAACAAAAGCCTCGGTCCGCCTCTGAGATTGATAATATACACCAAAGCTCATCCACCCATCCAAGAGTAGCCCGACGGCATACCAATCACTTCATTCTCAGTTTCACAAGTCCAAACGGGTTCAAGTCATCTTCTGGTAAACATTCCGCCTCGGTATTCAGTAGCCTTGAGGCTGACCATTCTGCCAATCTTGATAGTTCTTTAAATCAATCATATGCTCCAACATCATGTCTCAAATTTCTCAAGAGAATAATGATGTTCGCCAGCGTTGCTTCAACATTCAACATCCGACACTGGCTGAATATGGCCTCGCATTTCCTACGCCTCCTTGGGCCGGCTCGGTAGGAACATTCGGTGTAGCAGGTATTCGATACAGCTCGCCTTTCCCTGCGAATAGTCCTGTGCAGTATGCGGCTCCTATTATGGGTGCTCCTACCGCAGTCTCATACTCTTCATCGGTTGACGCTCCAGTTCTATATGCCGTCGCTAGCCCCAATGGTCCTGGTATTGATTTCCAGAACGCTGTCAACAGCCATTTCTTCCCCAGATTCCATGGTCATATTCCACCTTCAGTCCCTTTTGCTACCATCTCTTCGGCACCCAACGTCAGCGTCTTTGGAAATGACTACTCACCTTTGAATCTACCTTTCTATTATCCTGTTCACTTTCCGACTAGCGGATTTTTCAGTCCCTATTCCGTTCCCGGCCGGCAAGATTCACCAGCGCGGCCGACTGGCACAGCAAGAGTGCAAGCAAACCACGCCAGTCCTACTATCGCAGTACTACCGATACCTCCCCCTGCACCCCGCAGGTCTCGCCAGGATCCAAACCGCCGACGCGCTTTCCGGGTCACACCGGCGGACCTGGAAACCGATCAACGTCAGTGTTCAAGGTGTCGAAAAAGGAAATGGCAGGCCGACTTCGAGCCCACCAGAAAGGAGTGCAAGGTGTGTGTGGAGAGATATTGAAATCGGAGGAGATAAGGATAGAGTGAGGGTTAGTAGTGGTTGTCTTCCAGATGGCTACATTATCGCTTGCGCATAACAATATAGCCGTCAGACAGACTACTCCTGGGGTTTGCATACATAATCCTTGGTGGGTCGTCTTCCGGTAGCGTGCGGGTGGAACTTTGTTGCAGGAGGGCCGAGGCGAGTGGTGAGACACTAGGAATCTCAGATGCATCTGTTAGGATAATCTGTCAGACGTCTTTTGGCGCTTGCACATAACAATATAGCCGTCTAACAGACAACAACAGAGGTTATAGTCCTCCGTAGATAGTATCTAGTGGTGCGGGAAATAAAAGTTTCCGAACTCGAATACGATTAAGTGTAATATAAAATCCCGAAATTGTGCCCTTATATATCGAGGCAATTATCAATCGAATCTAACTTGAGTGAATGGTTAAACGTATACAAACCGAGGCAATTTGTCAAGTGGCCCTTGATACGTCCAGTGCTAAAATGATTCTGTGGAATTGGATACCATCGTTAGGAAATTGTGTAACGATCAGGTTTGTAGTTTCTAGTACTCCTGCAGATATGTGCTTGTTCGCTTTCGGGCGTATATATGCATTCTGTTTATATGTCTTAGAGCCATAGAAGTTCATCACACAAGCAAACATGAATTAGTCAGTTAATCCGCTATATTTTTGCTAGGGCTACGCAACATCGCAAGCCAGATGACAGGCGATGCATCATTATGTATCACTCGATTCATTGCAAGTACCGCATCCGAAATCTTACGGATGATCACCGTCAGCAAGAGGGAAAACACCTGCTCTGTAGCCTGGACAGGCTTACGAAATGAACCATGTAGAAGTGTCATCGGTTGTTGCTGCACTCGTGGACTTATGTATCTAATTCACTCCCGATGGAAGTCATGTTTACAATAAGGAATCACGTGAGCAACCCCAAGTTGAATGTCGTTGTCGTATCTAGAGCATCGTTTTCTCTCTTCCTCCGCCGTCTATTTACCCACTCAACTATCGCCGTCGCACTGTGCTTCCTCACAATGGCGACGGCATCCCCTCAACGATCTCCGACCGAGCCCACACCGTCAAAACCGCAGCGCCGCTTTACTCTCAAAAATATCAAGCTCCGAAGTCCATTCAAATGCATCACTACCTCAGTCGAAGAGCCTATGGAGATGCGAAAACCACGTTTTTCCCTCAGCGCAATCGTCGACGATGCCGATGAGAGGATCGATAAACCTCCCAGTCGCTCAATCTCTTTCAGCACCGAGGAGCAAGGAGAACAAATCCAACGACAAATTCGGCGCTCGCTCTCCGTTAGCACTCCTAGGCACTCCTCTAGTTTCGCTTCATCGCCCAGGAAGTCAACGAATAGGCCCGACATGATGACAAAAGCCGAGAGGGTTTATGATCCCTACGAAGCTGTGGAGTACAGGAAAAGGCATATGGGAGGCCCCCAGGGAAAGGCTGTTTACAAAATGCCAGCTGTGGAGAGTACCATTTCACACCTTCGGAGACCAGAGACAATTACGCCGTGGAAGAAAGAAGCCAATGTCACGGAGATGCCACCGCAGGTATCGCGACTTCCTCCAAGTGTAACAACAAAAGCGACTCGTTATAAAATAGTTGCGAACGAGAATATTAAGTTCCCGCCAGGCTTGGTTCGCAGTCCGGAGCAGCGGCAGATTGTCAAAAGGGTCCCGATTGTTGATGACGATGATGAGATGGAAAGGCCAGAAGGTATTGATTCAGTCACGTACAAGCGATTTTCCAATCTTGTGAAGAAACACCAGAGGAATGCCGGGGAGGAATCGCCGCGCACTCCGAGAAGATCGGAGGAAGACTATTACGAGAACGATCTGACGCCCGTTGCGAGGCTGGCACGGACTGCAGGCAGAGGTAGGTGAAATGGCGGCGGCATCAAGGACAAACTAAGGTTAACGATCGATAGGTAAAGAACAGCAGACGCAGGCTTTGCAAGAATCAGGACTCGGATTTGCGAACTGGAATGAAATAGTCGATGCTATCGATCTGAATGCTACAGTCAAGCAGTCACTACGATCACCCACTAGTCCTACTTCCGGCGGCAATTCACCTATCAATAGCAAGGACTCGCTCAAGCTACAGACCCCACAAGAGTCACAGCAAGATAGCACAGCCAACAAGAGAGGAAGCTATATCTACAGGCAGGAGATGGATTTTGAACCCAATGTCAGGCGTACTCGTCGCCGGTCCGATCCTCGTACCCCGGTCAAGAGGGGTCAAGTTCCCATGCCTCGCAGTGCCGGAGCTATATCTGATGGAAGGTACAATGCGAACTCAGTTGGCATAGCTTCAGATCATCAACCCCCAGCTTCATGTCCTTCCACGCCTCGCGCTTCACAGGATCACGTTCGATTTGCCGACAGTAGGGAGGGCTCTATTTCAATTAATGCGAACGTTTACGACACTACTGCTATCGACGATAATGTAATGGCATCTGCTAAAGAGGACCAAAAGATGGCACATGCTGCAATGACCAAGCACATTCCAGCTCAGATCGATACTGATGTTACTCAAACTACGGAGCCCGTAACCGTCAAGTACTCGCCGCTACCTCGCACCCCTGGTAAGACTCGTGCGCACGGCTCCACGAGAGGACGGGAGCTTGTTGGGGTCACTGATGAAGCAGTTTCCCCGTCTAGCGCAGCGAGAGTCGTTCTCCAGGGCGATTCAGATACTCATCAACTGTCTCCAAAGTACAGCAATGACAATCCTGGACTGATGCGCAGCGAAACCATGGTACTCATCAGTCCCCGTCCCGAGACGACGGAAAAATGCAAGATCCCCATGCACGATGCAAAAGCTGTAATTACTGAATCGGATGAGGGGTCTACTCACGATTCGACTAGTCCATACATCGTGGAACATCGTCGTGTAATGGGTATTCATCCTTTGGTGGCTGACCGTGGCGTGGAGACTGGTCGTCTGATGACTAGCAGCACAATGCAGTCTATCACTCCCATCTACCACAGGGACTTCGCTTACGAGGCAAACGACGCAAACAACGACTATCAGAACTAAAGGGAGGTTTGGGAAAAAATAACAAAGGCTGGATGTGATTTACCAAAGAGATGTAGTACTTTACGCTTCAAATAATGCACATTTCTGCATGGCTATGGAGAGGAACTGTCAATAACACAATGTATCTGCTGGAGATACTTTGTCTTTCTGTGTTCTGTCAGTGCTGGAATCGCAATATGCTTTCTTTTCATAGTCTTGGTTGTAGCTTTGAACACCAAAGTCATTTACCTTCTCTCTACTACTACCAATTATCCTAGAATGGTCCCTGGGAATATCTACATTGGGAATTTACACCCGCCTGTACCAAATCTACGATGCCTTTCGTGACTCGAGCCCCAGCAGTATTCAAGTGCTACCAGTTCTTATACAAAACGGTAATAACATCCAGCGCGGCTTACCAGTTTGCGAAGACACACCACCAGTTCTTAACGTGTGCTTCCTTCAACAAGCAATGCGAGAGACTGCAAATAAACTATAAGGGTTGTATAGTGAAATTTAGTGGCTTCATAATGGCGTGTGTTTTTACTGCGAATACCTACGAGCAGTACTCTAAGATATACACCGGGCCATGCTACCTACGGTCGTTATGGTGTCTCTATAATTACCAAAATATCTGCGAGAGCCAATCGTAGAACGAGTAATTGCACTAAGTAGAGGATAAGAGGGAAGAAAATCACTTTAGGAAGTGGGTTGTACAAAAAGAGGTATATGTGCAGCGTATTGCTCATTTTGGACCCCCTAACAGAAGATACTGGGTTTCCAGATCGCAGTACGCGTACGTCCGCTTGAGACATACAAATATATCCAGTGAATAAGTTTTGGCTGGATATGTGCTTATTCTGTTTGTTTGATTATGATGAAATACAAAAATTATGGCGGGCATTCCCAACCGCGAGTTTACTAATCCAGGTGTTGGATTTTCTCACGTAGTGCGTTTGCTAGAAACTGTACGGCATCCTCAGATCCCATATTATCCCCCTTAATCCATATGCTTAGTATCATTGCTGTTTCAAGCAATTATTGTGGATAGGGTCATATCGTACTTCGATTGTCTAATGTCGCATTTGGCGTGTATTGTTGAGATTTTAGGCACGAAATATAGCATTAACCATTCTGTTCAACCAAGGAGTATATCATCCGTAGAGCCTAGTAAATTATACACAGTTTTACCAAAACGTACACATTTTTGTGGCGACGGATGTCCTTCAGATTTGGCAGGCGGAGGCCTACATCCATGTAGCGTTTGGCCAGCTCTCCCGTTGAGCACATTATGATTCACGAAAGGCACAAGTATGCTATAGGTGGCAGGTAATTATTTATTGTAAGACATTTGAACGTCACCTTCCACACTGTTAGATAATTAGATAATCTTCAAGGAAAATGTTCGTCATGAATACTTTTAACCCCGCACATTGCTTATTTTTGCAAGACGATTTGAATGGCTGAACAATGTTAGTGATACTTTATGTGCGAGTAATTAATGAACAAAACGAATGAATACTTCTGATCATGATGAATTATATATTGTGCACGGTTAGTCTGTATATATGTCCACATTCTCTCCTCCCCGGTATCTCTAGATTATCATACCCCATCTCAAGCATCATCGCTTCATCTTCCTACAACACATAAGCCTCATGTCTCAACAACCATACTCCCCCCTCCCAGCCAACGCCCTCTCTTGCCTCCCCGACCATGTCCAACAATCGATTCGTACGCTACAACAGAAGCTATCAAAAACAACACTGCAACGTGAGTGGGCATTCAAAGAGATGATACACCTTGAGGGTGCAGTTGAAGATCTGATGGTTGAACTTGAAAATTCCGTTGCTCTGGGGAATCGGGCGGCTAGAAGAATTCGTAAGCTAGAGAGCGATAGGGAGGAACTTGAGGATAGAGTAAAGGAGTTAGAGGAGTTGTTGTAGGTTAGCTGATTTCTATGTAGGAAATTGTTTTAGGAACCGACTGGCAGTGCTGATGTAAACTAGAACTCAATTTCGCAATAACGAACTGCGAACACCGTGTTTAAGCTTTATATATCACAGAATACCTGGAGTTGTTCACGCAGTGCACAATTCTCTTGGGCGGGATGTGGAAAAAAACCATCGACATGGCAACAACTCACAGCGCCTGGCGGTACATGAGAAATGCCCTCCTCTAAGTCCCACCCCGTGGATTCCCCGTGGCATGGTACATATGGTAGTGAGTGGGAGTAAGGAACCACTATGCTATCTGAGTTTTTTTTGTTCTGGTAGTGTTCTTAGAGGCCCCTCGGTGATAATATCACTCACTACCCAACCAAAAACTAAACGAATAATTGAAGTATGGAGAGCTATCATCCGTTGTAGCGCGCCAAACCTTTCAGTACCCTCATTTTTTCAGCAAAGGAAATAAATTAAAATAATATGGCGATAGTCTCTCATCTATTGCATGATAGGTCTCTGCCATCTTATGGCTGGAGATGACTCTCGTATGGCCGGAGGTGAGTCTCGTATGGCCGGAGGTGAGTCTCGTATGACCGGAGAATGCTGTCGGCCTGAAGGGTCTATACATAGATGCGTACGCACGCATTCACACTTGTACTCTCATATATATATGGCGTTGTGGCTCTCTTAGATAATATACAATCAAGCTTCTCTAGCATCACTATTTCAACATCATCTCTCTCACAGATTTGATTAACTGTTTCAATACGTGTATATGCTTCACAGCTAGCTACGTTCTGCTCGCATTCACGGGCAACTTTTCATAAAACAAGTACATTAAAGTTTTTAGTTAGATATAACTAACGGCCATAGCAAATTCACAATTTCAAACAATCAGCTGAAAATCATATGGAACTAAGCTTTCATTCACCAAGAGCTGTACATAGGAGCTCCTAGGTGGAGAACTAATCCTAGAGCGATATTCTATTCATTTTAAATCATTTCAACATAGTATATTCCTGGTAAAATGTTTCCTTCATCACCACCTCGGCGTACATACCGGCTTCATTGCGACTCAGTATTCTCTCTCTACATCCAATTCCACATTATCCTCTTCTCTCGCATCTCTCTTTTCTTCTTCCTTTCAAGCATGCTCCTTCTTTCCGCTGCCTGAAGAACGACATTCTCAAAATTCTTATCCGAATCCTCGGGCAAATGTTGAAGATGCTTTTCTCTTTGTCTCCGTCTCTTTTCTTTGATCCAGTCGAAATCGGAATTTATGGGTTCCGACCACCACATCGACCCACCTGTAAGACCACCAGAAGTTTCCAGTAGTTCCACTTGCCCAACGATTGAATCAGTATAAACGAGATAAACAGCACCATCATCAGCATCTTTAGGAAACGAAGCAATGCGAGCGCTTTTCGTGAGAAGGTTGCCGTTGCTGGTGAGGAACATTGGCTGTAATGGATTCAGCTTAAGTCTGTCCCGGACTTCCGTGATGAAGCTAGAGATGGGTAACTCGGGCGTTACTGTGAATTCTGTTTTCCGCAATAGTGGAAGTGTCGTACAAGATAGCGCCTGTTCAACAATAACTAGAACATTAGGATTGACACTTTGGCAAAGTTTAGTCCGGATTTCAACGTCGTGGAGACGCTTGAAGGATCCTTCCTGATAAAAATCCATGCCGTTGAATTGGTTCTAGCTTCTTGAGTTATTGAAAAAGGGTTATTGGGCGACAACGGAATACTATCTTGTAGGGACTGTAGGTGTAAATTGTGAAACTGGTGCAGCTAAGTCCTAATATATTTCACTGCCATGAAATTATCTGCTGACGGCCAAGATGAACACCGCGATCAAGATGCCATCATTTCATTCACCGGCATTGTAGGCAACACCCCTTTCTGTGGAATTCGAAGAAGGGGGTCGAAAGTGACATCAGCATTATCCCGTCTTCATTCATCTTGTTCATTCATGAATCTTTATCCTCTCCAAGTTCCGAATGTCGCTTCTTTATCCCGTACGAGACATTCAGAATTTTTGCTACCAACAAGTCATCCGGAAAGCCGACCAGAAGCAGCTAACGCATCGCCACAGTAAGCACCACAGGATAAAGATTCAATTGTACATCATATTTTGGATTCACCATTAGTTGACTGCCACTTGATTCGGCGGGCAAAACCCTTACTAAACAACATTCTAGATTTACCAAAACTGCTCAATGATATAAAGTAAGGTTGCGAGTAGTAGTTCATGAATGTGAAATTACATTTTCCTTGTGACCGAACAATTGTTCATAAGAATAATCCTCCCAGGTTGCTTGATCAATGTCTCAATCGATAGGCCTGTAATGGTTGGAAATTCGCGGAGCTTCCCGGTTCGTAGCGAGACTAGCTCCGAGAACAAACTGTAAAAAGTGTCAACGGCCACCATCACATCTGAGCTCGTCATATAATCGGGGTACTTACAAGCCTGAAGTGTATTCAGCTTCCTAAAAGATCAACAGTCGTATGCGATTCCTCATGCATTCAGTGTTCCTAAGCGGCCAGGCCGGGCCGCCCTTAGCGGCGGCTTTTAAATGAGAGCCGGGCCGCTTAGGAACACTGCATGCATTATCCAGCATTTCAGAAGGCTATAGTACCGCTCAGGAACTGGAGAGCTTGTTCGACTCAGTTCGAGACCCACTTCCAAGGACCATAGTTAAAAAGTGTTCTCTAAGCATCATTTAAGAAAATTTCTTCAATTGAATCCTGGTCGTCCGCGCATTGGACGGTAGGCTGTAGCCTCCTAGCTAAATTGAAACCGAACAAGTGGAAATCTGAAACTTTTGAATATTGGTATGTTGCTGTCTGCATTTGCCAAAGATCAAGCACCTGTAAATCGTCGTTTGAAGAAGAGGTATGTATCATCTTCAAACACCATCGTCTTAGTTTGAGCTCTTCTCAAACTCTACCATCTTGAAATGGATACTAATATCAGGTCAGTACACTCTTCTTTTTGTACAACTTGGAGATTCTACTAATTTTAATATGTAATGCTGAGACCAATGTATGTATCAGAAGTGAGAGTAGTAGTGAGAGAAGCGATAGTAATCGTAGTAGCAGAAAGCAGATGTATGCCCCCATTAGGTCTGTACTCGCTCCTCCACTGACTATGATAGTTGATCCATTCCCAGGAGGTCGGACACATGGTAAAGGATTGCTCGGAAAGAAAGAGGGCGAGGAGAGAGCATCGGAGGAAAATAGGAATCGCTGCCGCTGCCAGTGGCGGTGGTGGCGGTGGTGGCGGTGTTGATGTGAAACGGTGCTTGTTTTGTTTTATTCATACTGTATGCACTCTAATTAGAGTATGACAGGACCCAATATCCCCTCCGCCTCCGGGCCAGCTGGCTAGATGGCGGAGCTCCCCCCCCGCTACCCTTCATCCCCGCTGACAAATGAAAAGACTAAACGATTGACCTGCCCAAGCCCGAACAGAACGGAAAAGAAAAGGAAAGAAGGTATACGCCCACTGCCGCCGCTCCCCGCCCCTGAGTCAGCCTCTGCGCCTGCTCCATACCGCTCCTTCATCTGGGCGGGAACTTCCTGACTTCAGTAGCCGCCAGGAAGTCCATCACCGCTTGGTCGCACTCTTCCACGGAAAACAGCTCAGAGATCTGCACGTGACTGCATCTGCCCGCTTTCCAGCCTGTCGCTTTTCCCACCGCCTTCCATACTGCCTGTTGCTGGTCTCTCCACCGGCTGCAGTGGCGGAAGAGGTGTTCCCGCGTCTGGGCCGTCCTGCCTCCGCCGCCGCACCAGCAGCATTTGTCGTCCTCTAGGTGGCCGAACCGTTTCAGGTAGACTCCAGTGGGTGCATGCCCGCACTTTAGTCTGTAGAACCTGGTAGCCAGCGAGTTCACGCTTGTCATCGGAACGGGTCTCTTGGTCCCCGTCTTGCCCTTGAGTCTGTAGCTGAAGTGCTAGCTGCACTTGTTGGCCTCCCACTTTGCCTTGGCTGCTGACCTCCCCTCGCAGATTCGCCTAGCTCTATTTGAGGCCGAGGTGTATGGCCGCTCTATCACCGTGTCTCCGCTGGCATCTCGGGCCAGGTTTGCCAGACAGTCCACCTCTTCGTTTCCAGGGATGCCGGAGTGTCCCGGGACCCAGTGAATCTTGGTTGTGATGCCGTGGGCGAGGAGTGCCCGCGCTCTCCGATTGATCCGCCTCGCTAATCGCTGCCCTGGGCCCGGCTCCAGGTGTGCCGCTCGTCGAATTGCGGTCTGCAAGTCGCTGAAGATAGCCACCGTCTTCACTTCATACCTTTGCAATGTTACTCTCTTCTCGATCGTCTCAAGAAGCGCGAGTCCAATCGCCCACAGCTCGGCGTCAAAGACCTCCATGTGCCCAGTGCGCAGAATGCTCCGGCGGGACCTCCATTGATTCCCATGCTTGCGCACTGCTGCGGTTCCCACTCAGCCATCGTCTGAACGCGATCCATCTGTCCACCACATCCAGACCCCCGCTCCTATTTTGGCTTCATTCTCTGTCGCTCAGCGCTGCGCGGTTCTCTTGGCTGCGGTGGTGTCGTCCAGTATGATGGTCCTGACCACTGATTCTTCGCCCGGGGCCGGCTACATCATGCCTCCGGTTGTTCGGCCGTGCTCATGCTCTTCGTTGACTACTCTGCATATCGGTGCACCGGAGGAAGGGTTTCGGTGTAACTCCTTCAGCTTGCCGCTGCATGCGTCTGCTAGTCTCGCTGCAAATCGCTGCTGTCTGGAGTCTAAGACTACAGGTGCGGGTGTAACCCCTGACTCTCTCATAAGTGCACCCCATGGAGTTGTGGGCAGCGAGCCCAGGATGGACTTGGCTTGTCGATTTAGGAGGAGTTGGAGGTCATCCCGCCTGCCCGCTTCTTTGGGATCCCACCAGCGCTCACTCCCATACCGTGCGACCGCTTGGACGCACGCCACCTGGACGGCCCTTACGCTCTCAGGAACAATGCCGTATGTCATGGTCAGGGTTCGGAGTCTTGCTTCGGCTGCCCTGGCTTTCTTCATGCATCAGTTGTGCTTAGTGTTAGCAACGGTTCCGGGTTACCCGGCTGCGGTCCGGGTTTGGAACCGGACCAGATGGTCCAGTCCGGGTTGTTACCCGGAAAACAGGGGTACCTGCCGGGTTCGGGGACGGGTTCGAACCGGACCGCGGTTCCATTTTAAGGTTCCTACAACTTTGGCTCCAATTAAGTATTTGAGTTCTGATCGTATCATGACATGATCAGTACGTAAATTGTGCAGCATTAGTCGCTCTTTCACCTCGCGCTTTCGGATTTGCGATTCGACTGATATTCGTTGAGTGGCTGTGAAATAAAGGCTGAATTTAAGCGAAATTGGCGGGTTTTCGATCGCGACTCAACGAATACTTGTCGGATCGCAAATCTGTAAGCGGGAGGTGA